>Ga0335069_10000062_pt1 | contig 181367 bp, 167 predicted proteins | sample Lox_Sample_11_FD_206714 | JGI IMG/M metagenome (GOLD analysis project Ga0335069, IMG submission 206714) | Soil microbial communities from Loxahatchee National Wildlife Refuge, Florida, United States - Lox_Sample_1.1 | ecosystem: Environmental > Terrestrial > Soil > Wetlands | place: USA... | reverse complement strand
CTACAGCTTGCCCGAGGATCAACTCTCCGGCGACGATCACGCCAGCGCCGGCCTCGCTCAGGTCGGTGCAGCGTCCAGGCATGGTATTGGGAATTCCCGATTGCAGCGCGATCAAGTCCAGAGGCACACGGATCAGCTTTCGTCGCACACGCCGGCGCGACGCCGAATCGAACGTGCGCGCAAGGGAGGGGGCTGCCATTCGCGATCTGCCTCCGCAGCCTGCCTTCCGGCCGGCTGGTGTTACTGAGACAAGTGGCGTTAAGGTGGAAAAAGTATATCGGAAAACTGAAGCGGCTGTTTTCCGAAAAATCACATGATTTCCATCGCTGCTTCTGACCATCTCTTCGTCCTGACCGGCGCTGGAGTCAGCGCCGAAAGTGGTATCCCGACGTTTCGCGGGGTGGGCGGACTCTGGCGCAACTACCGGATCGAAGAGGTTGCCTCGCCGCATGCCTGGGCCCGAGACCCCGTGTTGGTGTGGGAGTTCTACTCCATGCGACGGCGTACTGCCTCCAGAGCGAAACCCAATCCAGCGCACTTCGCTCTGGCCGAGTTGGAGGGGAAAGTGGGTGACCGTCTGTTTCTCTGCACCCAGAATGTGGACAACCTTCACGAACAGGCCGGTTCACATCGTGTCCTGCACATGCACGGTGAACTGTCCAAGAGTCGCTGCGAGCGTTGCACCCGCGAGCCCTTTGCCGACGAAGCGACTTACGAACCGCCAGCTCCGGTTCCAGTTTGCGAATGCGGCGGCAAGATTCGGCCACACATCTGCTGGTTCGGAGAAGTTCCGTTCGGCTTGGACGAGATTTTTTCTGCCCTCGATCGCTCTTCCGTCTTCGTCGCCATCGGAACCTCAGGCGTAGTGGAGCCGGCCGCAAGTTTCGCGGCCCACGTCCGCGGGCGCGCGCGAGCGTACTACGTCGGACCCGAGCTGCCCGCGAATGCAGCTGCCTTCCATAGATGCTTTCAGGAAAATGCCGGAACGATCCTTCCGCGTCTATTCACGCTTGCATGAGTGCACGGATGGAGCCGTTGCAGCTTGGAATTGAGTCAACGTTCCGGTGTTCTCCGCAAATCCTTCTTCTGTGGCAGAGTAGGTAGACCGATGCTGACCTCCCAAGACCCTCGGCTTGCCGGCCGGGTCGCATTCAGCTACCCGAACTTTGTCTCATTTATCGCCGCCCGTTTCTTCATGGTGTTGGCGCTCGAGATGCTCTCCGTCGCCGTCGGGTGGCAGGTGTACGACATCACCCATCGCGCCATCGATCTGGGCTACGTCGGACTTGCCCAGTTCCTGCCCGGTTTCGTCCTGTTCCTCGTGAGCGGCCACGCCACCGACATCTTCAATCGTCGCAAGCTGCTGATTGCCTGCTATGCCGCGTACGCAATCTGTTCAGCCTTGCTGCTGGCCATTAGCTGGGGGGCGCCCCGATCTGTGCACCTGATCTACGTCGTATTGGTGACGATGGGAACCGTGCGGACATTTAACTTCCCGGCCAGCCGCGCGTTCCTCCCGCAGCTGGTTCCGGAAGAACACTTCGAAAACGCGGTTGCGTGGAATGCCAGCACATTTCAGATGGCGACCATCGCGGGTCCGGCGCTGGGAGGTATCGCCTACGCTATCTCGCACGGACCGCACATTGTGTATGCCATCGCGGCTCTGGTTGCAGTCGTCTCGGTTGTGCTGACCACGCGAATCCATCCCATGACTGAGGGGAAGCGTCCGAAAGAACCTGTCCGCCTGCGCAGTGTGCTCGCCGGCTTCCGCTTCATCTGGGAGAAGAAGGTGATCCTCGGCTCGATCTCGCTCGACATGTTCGCGGTCTTGTTGGGCGGAGCGGTCGCGTTGCTTCCCATCTATGCGAAAGAGATCTTGCGTACAGGACCGTGGGGATTGGGCCTGTTGCGCAGTGCACCCGGCGTAGGGGCGGCTGTCATGGCGATCGCCGTGGCACATTATCCAATCCGGCGGCGCGCCGGCCTGACCATGCTCTTTTGCGTGGCCGCGTTCGGAGTCTTCACGATCGCCTTCGGGCTCTCGCGCAACCTCATCGTCTCTTTGGCTGCGCTGTTCTTCGTCGGCGCCAGCGACATGGTGAGCGTGATCATCCGCGCAACCCTCGTGCAGATCGCCACGCCCGACGAGATGCGCGGACGCGTGAACGCCGTTGACATGCTGTTCATTGGCGTCTCGAACCAACTGGGTGAATTCGAGTCCGGAATCACCGCCCAGTGGTTCGGTACTGTCCCTGCCGTTGTCTTCGGCGGATTGGGAACTTTGGGTGTAATCGCGTTGTGGGCCTGGCTCTTTCCCGAACTGCGCCGCGCTGATCGGCTGACCGCTGCTGAACTCGCGCCGGATGAGGCCAGTCTCACATGACACCAGGCGGGAGCGCGGGATCGCAATCCCAATGCGCGCTGCTACAATTTTGAGATCGTAGTTTGGCTCGAGACGCGGAGAGCCGCGTCTCTTTGTGAGGTTCTTTGCTATGCCGGATACACTGCAGCTCTCCAGCCCCGCGCCGCTGACCAGCCTGACCGAAGACGAAATCCTGTTTCGCGACAACGTCCGCCAGTTCGCCGAGGACAAAATCCGGCCCCTGGCCAAAGAAATGGACGAAAAAGGGGTGTTCGATCATTCCCTGATCCATCAGTTCTTTCAACTTGGTCTGATGGGGATTGAGATTCCTGAGGAATACGGCGGAGCCGGAGGCAAGTTCTTCGAAGCGATCATCGCGGTCGAGGAGTTCTCTCGTGCGGATGCTTCCGCCGGAGTTGTCGTCGACGTGCAGAATACGCTCGTTGCCAACGCCCTGCTGCGCTGGGCCAGCGACGACCAGAAGAAACGTTACCTGCCCAAACTTGCGTCCGATACGGTCGGCGCGTACGCGTTGAGCGAGGCTGGTTCAGGTTCTGATGCGTTTGCCTTGCAGACGAAAGCGGAGCTGAAGGGTGACGATTTCGTCCTTAACGGCCGCAAGCTCTGGATCACGAACGGTAAGGAAGCCGGATTATTCATCTTGTTTGCGACTGTCGATGCGGCAAAGGGCTACAAGGGAATTACGGCCTTCCTGATCGAAAAGGACTTTCCCGGGTTTTCCGTCGGCAAGAAAGAGGACAAGCTCGGCATCCGCGCTTCGTCGACCTGCGAGTTGATCCTCGAAGACTGTCGTGTACCGAAAGGCAATGTGCTCGGCGAGGTCGGGAAAGGCTACAAGATTGCCATCGAGACATTGAACGAGGGCCGTATTGGCATCGGAGCGCAGATGCTCGGCGTGGCTCGCGGTGCGTGGGAGTGCGCGGCGAAATACGCGCAGGAGCGCAAGCAATTCGGCAAGACAATTTCGGAATTCCAGGGAATTCAATTCCAGATCGCGCAAATGGCGACTGAGATCGAAGCGGCGCGCCTGATGGTTTACAACGCCGCTCGCATGAAAGACGCAGGCGTCGACTTCGTCAAAGAGGCTGCCATGACGAAGCTGTTCGCTTCGCAAGTGGCCGAGCGCGTGGCATCGCTCGCCGTCGAGATCTACGGCGGCTACGGCTTCACGAAAGACTATCCAGTTGAGAAATACTGGCGCGATTCCAAGATCGGAAAGATCTACGAAGGGACATCGAACATGCAGCTGGCGACCATCGCAAAGCTGCTGCTGGGAAAATAGCAAAGTGGAAGTCAAGTGTTCCTAGCGGTATTTACCCCGGAAGTAGAGCAGCGGCTCTCCCTCGCGCACGACGACATCCTCAACTTCCGCTACGAAAATCGTGTGATCGCCGGCCGTCTGCGTCGAGTGCAGCCTGCATTCGAGGTACGCTAGCGCGCCGTGCAGGACGGGCGTGCCGTGCGGCGTGCGATCGAATTTGGCCCCTGCTGCCTCGGCATGCTGGTGCGCGCCCGCGGCGTGCGCATAGTATTCCGAGATCGTCTGCTGATCTCGGCATAGGATATTCACGCCAAATCGCTTGCGCGCGTGCAAATGGGCGTGTGTTCGTGCGCGTTGATCCACGCATACCAGGACCAGCATGGGATCGAGCGAGACCGACGCGAACGCATTCGCGGTCATGCCGTGGACTTCGCCGTCCTGGTCCACGGTGATCACCGTGACACCGGTGGCAAAACAACCCATGGCCTTGCGAAAGTCGCTCTGGGTGAGGCTCATTCTCCTGCATCCTGCGGACTTACTGTTCTAACACCGACGCGCGGGCGTGGGAAGCCGAACGGAAACTCCAGCGCGACACCGTTTGCCCGCGTCCGATATCATCGTGTCGTCATCAAACAGGGGATCAGCGGCACGTAGCCATGGGCAATCTGTTCATCGGACACCGCACGGTGCTCGAAGCGGATATGAGTCCGCCGATCTCGCGCGAGACCGCCTGCGCGCTCCTCCGCTCGGGCGACGATCTCCTCCCGGAGCTTCTTGAGACCGTGCAGCACGTCCGCAGCCGTGCCAAGCCGGGAATCGTGACCTATTCCCGCAAGATCTTCATTCCGCTCACCAATCTCTGCCGCGACTATTGTGCGTACTGCACGTTCCGTCGGGATGCCGGACAGCCCGGCGCGCACACCATGACGCCAGACGAAGTCATGGCGGTCGTGCGGGCGGGCGAACGGCTGGGCTGCACAGAAGCTCTTTTCAGTCTGGGCGACAAACCGGAGTTGTTGTTCCCGGAAATGCGTGAAACGCTCCGTACACTCGGGTACAAGTCCACGCTGCACTATCTTGAAGCGATGTGCGACCTCGTCCTGCGCGAATCGAGCTTGCTCCCGCATCCGAATCCGGGACTCATGAGCGCGGAGTGGCTGGAGCGGTTGGCGCGCGTTGCTCCGAGCCTCGGCCTCATGCTGGAAACGACGAGCACGCGCCTGCTCGGCCCCGGCCAGGCGCATGACAACGCTCCCGACAAGATCCCCGCGAAGCGCCTGCGTGTGATCGAGGACGCGGGCCGTCAGCAAATTCCGTTCACCACCGGAATTCTCATCGGCATCGGCGAAACGATGCAAGAGCGCGTGGATTCGCTGCTGGCGATTCGTGGCCTGCACGAGAAGTACGGGCACATCCAGGAAGTGATCGTGCAGAACTTCCGCGCAAAGGCGTCCACGTTGATGGCCGCCTGGCCGGAACCGAGTCATGCCGACATGCTGCGTACTCTGGCGGTGGCGCGCCTGCTCATGCCCGGGATGAACATCCAGGCGCCGCCGAATCTCTCTGATCCGCACTATCCGGACCTGCTCGATGCCGGGATCAACGACTGGGGCGGCGTTTCCCCGCTGACTCCTGATTTCATCAATCCAGAGAGGCCGTGGCCACACCTGGAAGATCTGCGGCGCCAGACCGGGGCAAAAGGATTTGAATTGAAGCAGCGGCTTCCGGTTTATCCTGAGCACGTGCGGCAGGCGGCTTCCCACAGCGACCAGCTGGCACAACGTCTCGCGACGGCTCGTGACCGCGAAGGCTATGCGCGGAGGGCAGCATGATTACGGTCCTCACAGGCGGAACCGGCGGCGCAAAATTCGTGGACGGGGTGCGCCAGATCGTCAAGGCCGAGGAATTGACGATCATCGTGAATACCGGTGACGACCTGTTATGGTGGGGACTCTACGTCTCCCCCGACATCGACTCGATCACCTATATGCTGGCCGGCCGTCTCAGCCAGGAGCGCGGCTGGGGCGTGAAGGGCGATACCTTCTATTGCCTGCAGGCGATGGGGCAATTAGGACAGCCGATCTGGTTCCATTCTGGCGACCGCGATATCGCAACGCATATCCTGCGATCGAAGCTGCTGTCCGACGGTAAGACCCTGGCCGAAGTAACCGCAGAAATCGCATCTCGGCTGGGCATCCGGAGCCGGATTCTGCCGATGACCAACTCGCGAGTGGAAACGCGGGTGAAGACTCCCATCGGAGAATTGAGTTTCGAAGAATACTTCGTGCAGCGCTGGTATCAGGACCCGGTGGAATCGGTTCGTTACGCCGGCGCTTCAGACGCTGAACCCGCGCCGGGAGTGATCGACGCGATTCGCTCCGCAGACGCCGTGATCCTGGCGCCGAGCAACCCCGTGTCGAGTATCGCTCCAATTCTGGCCGTGCCGGGAATCCGCGAGACGTTGCGCGAGAGCCGCGCGCGCATCACGGCCGTCAGTCCGATCGTGGCGGGAGCGGCGGTGAGCGGGCCGGCAGGAATTCTCATGCAGGCTCAGGGCCACGAGGTTTCGATTGCCGGGGTCGCGAAGTTCTACCATGACTTCCTCGACCTGCTGGTCGTGGATGTCAAGGATCAGGCCATGGCCGAAGAGCTGAACAAGTCGGGGATGAGGGTTCATTGCACACAGACGCTCATGCGCACGCCGGAAGATCGCGCCGCGCTTGCGCGCACGGTGCTGGAACTGGCAACGAAGCCATCGACCGCGCAGGCTGCCTCGGAGAATGCATGATCCTGGTTCCGGTCAAGAACCTCACGAGCGCCAAGCAACGGTTGTCGTCCGTGCTCCGTCCGGAAGCGCGACTGGAACTTGCCCAGGCGATGTGCACCGACGTGCTTGAAGCTCTCGCGCGCTGGCAGCGAAGACCGGCCGTGGCTGTCGTGACCAGCGACCCATTTGCGCGCTCCCTCGCTCACAAGTTCTCTTTTGAAGTAATCGCGGATGCGGTGAATCCTGGCGAGACTGGCGCGATCGAAATGGCAACGGCGATCTGCCGCAATCATGGTACGGAGCGCACACTCGTGATCCCAGCTGATATCCCGATGATCACGACCGAGGAACTACAAGAGATCGTTGACTCCGCGCCGATCCAAGGCGCAGTCCTTGTTCCCGACTCTGCAGGACGAGGGACGAATGCAGCCCTTCGGACACCAGCCGATCTGTTTCCGTTACGTTTTGGCAATGACAGTTTCTTGCCGCATCTGGCGGCGGCGCAAGCGACCGGTTTGCCGTGTGTCGTCCTCGAGCTGCCGGGGATCGCTCTCGACGTCGATCGTCCCGAGGATTTGCAGGAACTTGCCGCCACAACCGGAGATCGGCGCTCGCAGCAACTGGTGCGAAGCTGGAACCTGGACGCGCAGGTTTGCCGTGGGTAATCGCGGAGCAGTAGGGGTCAGGATTCTTCCGCTTCCGCTCGCGGAAGAAATTCAGCCTGGTGATTCGCTGAGTTCGAAGCTGCTGACCGCGGCGAAAAAAGTGGGCATCCGTTTCGCAGATAGAGACATCCTTGTGGTGAAGCACAAAATTGTCTCCAAGGCGGAAGGTGCACTGGTCAGGCTGGATGAGGTCAAGGCCTCGGCTTTTTCGCGGAAGTGGGCGCGGAAGTACGGACTCGATGCGCGCGTTACGGAACTGGCGCTCCGTGAGAGCCGGCGCATCGTGCGGCAGAAGCGCGGCGTTCTTATTACGGAAACACGGCATGGATTTGTTTGCGCCAACAGTGGCGTGGATGTATCGAACGTGGACGGCGGCCGTCACGCTGCATTATTGCCGAAAGATGCGGATCAGTCGGCCACGAGGCTGCGACGCGAATTGAAACGAAGCACGGCCAAGGAGATGGCGGTGATCGTCAGCGACAGTTTCGGGCGTCCATGGCGCGAGGGGTTGACCGAAGTGGCAATTGGCGTCGCTGGTCTGGAGCCTCTGGTCGACTATCGCGGACGCCGCGATCCGCATGGCTACAGGTTGCACGCGAGCGTGGACGCGGTCGCCGACGAACTCGCATGCGCTGCCAGTTTGGTGTGCGGCAAGCTGGAAGCTACGCCGGCTTGTATTATTCGAGGGTTTTCTTACCGCAAGGTAAATGGGTCGTCGCGGCAGTTGATTCGTCCAGCAGCGAACGATCTGTTCCGTTAGGAGACGTTGTGGCTTTGCAATCATGGGATGGACAGTTGGAGAACTTTCCTTCATTGAGCTGGAATGACATTGCACCACGCGCGTCGGCACAGGTGCGCAACGCGCTAGAGCACGTCCTCGAAGCACAAGACAGCGCATGTCTGACAGATGATGAGCGCTATGGCCTGGCGCGAGCCGATGGGGCCGATCTGCTGGCCTTGCTCGTAGCGTCAAATGATCTGCGGCGCGAACTGGCCGGCAACATTGTCAGCTACGTCGTAAACCGCAACATCAATTTCACGAACATCTGTTTTGTCGGATGCAAGTTTTGCGCGTTCAGCCGCGGGCCGCGTGAAGCCGATTCGTATTTTCACTCACTCGAAGACCTGGGCCGCAAGGCAAAAGAAGCGTGGGACCTTGGCGCCACCGAAGTCTGCATTCAGGGCGGCCTACCACATGGGCTGCCACCGTTCTACTATCGCGACATTCTGCGCGCCGTGAAGGATGCCGTGCCCGGCATGCACGTTCACGCATTCTCTCCGATGGAGATTGTGTACGGCGTGGAGCTCACAGGCATGCCGCTGCGCGATTATCTCGCGATGCTCCGTGACAATGGACTCGACACGCTGCCGGGCACCGCGGCGGAGATTCTCGACGATGAGGTGCGCCACGTGCTCTCGCGCAACAAATTGACGACGGCGCAGTGGATCGATGTGATTCGCACAGCGCATTCCGTCGGCATCCGGAGCACCTCGACTTTGATGTACGGACACCGCGAGACGCCCGAACACTGGGTGCGCCAGTTGATGCTGCTGCGCGGGATTCAGAGCGACACGGGCGGTTTCACCGAGTTCGTGCCTTTGGGGTTCGTCCATCAGAACACGTTGCTGTTTCAGCAGGGGCTCGCACGGTCGGGTCCGACGAAAGCCGAGCATTTGAAAATTCACGCTCTGGCCCGCGTCTTGTTGGCAGGATCAATCAACAACATCCAGGTATCCTGGGTGAAGCTGAATCGCCAATTGGCGCAACTCTGCCTGCACGCTGGAGCGAACGACTACGGCGGCACGCTGATGGAGGAGAACATCTCACGCGAGGCGGGAGCGACGGCGGGCGAGTACACGAGTCCGGAGGAATTTCAGTCATTGATTCTCGAAGCGGGCCGGATTCCTGCGGAACGAAACACGACCTACTCGCGGATGCAGATCAAGTTGCCGGTCGATAGCGTGACCTCGGAATGGTCGCTGGTTCCGGAGTTCGCATGAGCAGGGTTGTTGCGATCATCGGCGGCACCGGGCCTCAGGGCTCGGGATTGGCGATGCGTTGGGCACGAGCGGGCGAAACAGTCATCATCGGGTCGCGCGACGCCGCGCGAGCCCAACAGACGGCAGGGAAGATTCAAGCCCGTATCGGATCACCCGCTTTAGTTTCCGGCGCGGAGAACTCGGCCGCGTGCGGCGCCAGCGATTTGCTCGTCCTGACGGTTCCCTTCGAGGGACAGGCTGAGCTGTTGAAGCACTTGAAGCCTGCCATACGGCCGGGAAGCATCCTGATCGACACGACCGTTCCTCTCGCCGCCAGCGTCGGAGGCCGCGCCAGCCGTACGCTCGGCGTTTGGCAGGGCTCGGCGGCGCAGCAAACCGCAGAGCTTGTACCCAAGGGTGTGACCGTAGTAGCGGCATTTCAGAACGTATCCGCTGAAGTGCTGAACAGCGACGGCGACGTAGACTGCGACGTGATTGTCTGCAGTGACGATCCGGCTGCAACGCAGGTAGCAATGGATCTGGCGGCGAAAATTCCCCAGATACGCGCGATCGATGGCGGCAAGTTGGAGAACGCGCGCATCGTCGAGCAGATCACGGCGTTGCTCGTAGGAATGAACATCCGGCACAAGGGCCATGGCGGAGTGCGAATCACCGGACTGCCGGAAGCGGCATACAAAGTCTCGCGGTGGGCTTGACTTTCGTGCCGTCAAGGTGCCGGTGCGGCTGCTGGTGGGGCGTCGGCACGAACATCAATCGCTGATCCATGACTTCCTCCAACCCACGACCCGCGATTGACATTGATCACGCCTCCTTTCGCCTGAGTGGCCGCGATCTGGTTCACGATCTGACGCTCTCGGTCCGACAAGGCGAGACTCTGGTGCTGTTGGGACGCAGCGGTTCGGGCAAGACGACCACACTCCGACTCGTCAATCGTCTGCTAGAACCAACGGCGGGCGAAGTGCGCGTAAATGGGCTGCGCACAACCGATTGGGATCCCATCCGTCTGCGGCGAGGCATCGGGTACGTCATCCAGGAAGGCGGGCTGTTTCCGCATTTCACGGTTGCGCGCAATGTCGGGCTTGTCCCGCGCATCGAGAACTGGCCTGGGGAGCGCACGCGCGCGCGCGTGGAAGAGATGCTGTCGCTGGTCGGCCTCAGCGCTGACTTGGCGTCGCGCTATCCGGCGCAGCTATCGGGTGGACAACGGCAGCGCGTTGGCGTAGCGCGGGCTTTGGCGGCCGACCCTCCGATTCTGCTTCTCGACGAACCTTTTGGTGCGCTGGATCCGATCACACGTGCCGAACTCCAGAAGGAATTCCGCGCGTTGCAGCAGCGTCTCAAGAAGGCAGTCATCTTTGTGACGCACGATCTGCACGAAGCTCTCGTGCTTGGCGATCGCGTTGCCCTGATGGAAGAGGGGCGGATGATCGAAGATCTTCCGACAACCGAGTTCGCGCACTCAACGAAACCTCTAGTCCGCGCTTATGTGGAGGCCTTTTCTGATGCGCCGGAACGAGATGAGCGATGAACTTCTGGCATTTCATGGTCACAAACCGCCAGCAGGTGCTTGACCTGACGATCGAGCACATCACACTGGTCGGGATTTCGATTTTGTTTGCCGTGCTGCTGGGGATCCCGTTGGGCATCATGATTACGCGCAAGCCGCAACTCAGCAAACTGGTCCTGGGCAGTGCCAATGTGCTGCAAACCATCCCGGCCCTCGCCTTGTTCGGTTTTCTACTGCCCATGCCATGGATCGGCGCTCGCGGAGGGCGCATGGCCGTCCTGGCGCTTACACTCTATGCCTTGCTCCCGCTGATCCGAAACACGTACGCGGGCATTCGCAATGTCGATCCGGCGGTGGTCGAGGCGGGACGAGCCATGGGGCTCACAGATCAGCAGCTCTTGTGGCAGGTCGAGTTGCCGCTCGCTTCCGGAGTGATTGTGGCAGGAATTCGCATCGCGACCGTGGTCTCGATAGGCCTCGCTACGATCGCGGCGGCGATTGGAGCGGGGGGACTGGGAGAGTTCATCTTCCGCGGCCTCTCGATGGTGCATTACCAGGTAATCCTGGCGGGAGCGGTGCCCGCCGCGGTACTCGCGCTCGCCGCAGATGTTGGACTGGGCGCACTGGAGAGGAAGTTAGGAATGTTGTATGCGCGCGCGTGATGGAACCATGCTTACCGAATACTGCATGCGTCAACAAGTCGCCCGCGAGACGCGGACTCTACGCGCCGCATACTGTTTAGTGCTCGTGCTCCTGCTCCTGCTTTTTCTTTCAACCCCATCTTGCACGTCTCGCAGCAATCGCATCGTCGTCGGCAGCAAGAATTTCACGGAATCCATGGTGCTGGGCGAAATGTTTGCGCAGATGATTGAAGCGCGCACGCATCTCGAAGTAGAACGGCGTTTCTATCTGGCGGGGACGTTCATTTGCCATCAGGCGATTGTGGCGGGGCGGATTGATGTTTATCCCGAATACACCGGGACAGCGCTCACAGCGGTGCTGAAAGAACAGCCGGGCCAAGACAAGCAAGCGGTCTATCGGCGCGTAATGCAGAAATACGAGAACCAGTTTGGGCTTACGCTCAGCCCTCCGTTGGGTTTTGACGATACGTTCGCGATCGTGATTCGCGGCGAGGATGCGAGGCGGCTGAAACTTCGCACGCTTTCGCAAGCAGCCACTTACACTCCGCAATGGCGCGCCGGATTCGGCTACGAGTTCATGGAACGGCCCGATGGATACAAGGGACTGGTTGCCGCATACGGACTGCATTTTGCCGAGGCGCCGCGCATCATGGATCTGGGACTGATTACGCGAGCGTTGAAGGAACATCAGGTTGACATCGTCGCCGGAAACAATACAGACGGTTTGATTCCAGCCCTGGACCTGTTCGTTCTTGAGGATGATCGCCACTATTTCCCGCCGTACGAAGGCGTAGCCGTCATGCGCGTGGCGATGGCAAGGGAGCATCCCGAGGTCAAAGCAGCTTTGGATGCTCTCGCCGGCGCGATTTCCGACGAAGACCTGCGCCAGGTGAACTACGCCGTAGATGGACAACGCCGTGACCTTTCCGCGGTTGTTCGGACCTTCCTGCAACAACGCAAGTTGATCAATTAGAAAGGGATAAGTCTGGACGGGACTGACGGACCCTGTGGTCCACCTCACAGGATTCCGTGACCCGCGTCACACCCCGCTGCGATGCCGAAAATCCATAATGCTCTTTAGTGTTACGGAGGCACCTACCGCCTCCGTGCGTTGGGGGTATCGTGGCGAAAGGGCGTGTTTCCATCGTAGTCGAGCGATGTAAAGCGTGCGGATTCTGCGTGGAGTTCTGTCCTACAAAAGTCCTGGCTTTATCCTCGGCGTTCAATTCCAAAGGCTATCATCCACCGCATGTCGTCGCTCCGGAGAAGTGCAGCGGCTGCGACTTGTGCGGCATGTACTGTCCGGATTTTGCGATCTACGGTTACCGTACTCCTGAAGCCAAGCCCGTACCGAAAGCCGACGGCAATGAGGTGAAACATGAAGGCTGATCCGCGGGGAGTTCTCACGGGTACTCATTTCATCGACGGCGATCACGCCTGCTGCGAAGGTGCGCTGGCGGCCGGAGCGCGATTTGCAGCCGGGTATCCGATCACGCCCTCCACGGAAGTCGTCGAGCGCTTTGCCGCGCGGGTTCCCACCGTCGGCGGGAGCTTCATCCAGATGGAAGATGAACTGGCGGCCTCGATTGCGTTGCAAGGCGGCGTCTGGGGAGGAGCCAAGGCGTTCACCGTGACCTCCGGCCCGGGCTTCTCGCTGATGATGGAGCACATCGGCTACGCCGCGATGACGGAGACGCCGTGCGTGTTCGTCGACGTGCAGCGCGGAGGGCCTTCCACCGGCCTGCCGACGCTTCCCGCACAGGCAGATATGATGCAGGCGCGCTGGGGATCGCACGGCGACTACGAGATCATCGCGCTCTGCCCGAACTCGCCGCAGGAATGCTTCGACCTGACTGTAAAAGCGTTCAACCTGGCCGAAGAATTCCGCGTGCCCGTGATGTTCATGATGGACGAAGTGGTTGGGCACATGACCGAGAAGGTAGTTATCCCTCCGGCCGATCAGATTGAGGTCGTTCCGCGCAAGCACACGAAAAAGACCGTGGAAGAATTTCTGCCCTATGCCACCAATGGCGACATGGTCCCGGAGATGGCGCATGCCGGTGAAGGCTACCGCTTCCACGTTACTGGCCTGACGCACGACGAACGTGGCTATCCGAACATGACGCCACAGGTCCAGCAGAAGCTGGTGAACCGGCTACTGAATAAGGTGCGCGCGGCGGCGGATCGTATCGCGATGTTCGAGGAAGAAGGAACCCAGAACGCCGATGTCATCGTCGTTTCCTACGGGATTACATCTCGCGTCGCGCAACGCGCCATCGACTTGGCAAGGGACCGGGGGCTGAAGGTTGGCAAGTTGCGGCTGATCACGGTATGGCCTTTCCCCGAAGCGAAGATTCGCCAACTGGCGGAGCGCACGAAGGCGTTTGTAGTGCCGGAACTCAATCTCGGGCAGATGGTGCGCGAGGTGGAGCGATGCGCGGGCGGGAAAGCGAAGACGGTACTGGTACCGCACGCCGGAGGCAGCGTTCATCGTCCCGAAGACATTCTGGCTGCGATTCAGGAGGCGGCACGATGACGACGCTTGTGAATCCTACTCCAATCAACCCTGTCGAGCCCTTCCTGCGATCGGACCGCATGCCGCACATCTGGTGTCCGGGATGCGGCATTGGGACGACGGTCAACTGTTTCGCTGAAGCGCTGATCGAATCGAAGATCGACCTCAAGACGCTTGCCCTGGTCTCGGGCATTGGCTGCACCGGGCGCGTTGCCGGGTACGTCAAGCTGGATTCGTTCCACACGACGCACGGGCGGGCGATCCCGTTCGCAACGGGCATGAAACTGGCCAATCCGAAGCTGAACGTCGTCGTGTACTCGGGCGATGGAGATCTCTCGGCGATCGGTGGGAATCACCTCATTCACGCAGCGCGGCGCAATATCGACTTGAAGGTGATCTGCGTCAATAACCTGATTTATGCCATGACCGGCGGGCAGACCGCGCCCACCACGCCGGGACGCGCTGTGACCTCGACCTCTCCGTACGGCACTTTCGAGCCCGCGTTCAACCTGCCCCACCTCGTCGAGGCGGCGGGTGCCGTCTACGTCGCACGCTGGACCACGTATCACGTACGGCAATTGGCGCGGTCAATCAGCGAGGCCTTCAAAAAGAAGGGCTTCAGCTTCATCGAAGTGATCTCGCCGTGTCCGACGCTCTACCAGCGGCGCAACAAGCTGGGTGACGCGCTCGACACGATGAAGTATTACAAGGAAAAGAGCAAGACAAAGCATGGCGCGCCGACCAGTGAAGTCGGGCTCACGATGCAGGGCGAAATCATCGTCGGCAAGTTCGTAGATCGCGATCGTCCTGACTACGCCTCGCTGTTGAAGGCGCAAATGCACGAAACCCTGGGCGACAAGTACGTAGACTACGACGACGAGCAAGGCTATGCCTGTGAAGACGGCGGCTGCGCGGAGGATTCATGTCACTAACCGAGATTCGTATCGCGGGATTCGGCGGCCAGGGAGTCATCCTGTCAGCCCAGGTGCTGGGGAAGGCGGCATCGATCCACCAGGGCGAATTTGCGACGATGACGCAAAACTTCGGTCCTGAGGCACGTGGCGGCGCCTGCAGCGCGCAGCTGGTGCTCTCCGATAAGCCGGTCCTCTATCCCTACGTGACGCGGCCGGACGTGCTCGTGGTGATGTCGCAGGAAGCGTACACGAAGTTTGCCCCGGAGTTGAAGGATGGCGGCACGCTCCTGATTGAGCGCGATCTGGTGAGGGTGGCGGACCTGCCCCACAACACGAAAATCTATAGCGTGCCTGCAACCCGCCTTGCCGAGGAACTTGGCAAGCGCATGGTGCTGAACATTGTGATGGTTGGATTCTTCACCGCCGTGACCCGCTTGCTTGATCCCGACGCAGTCCGCAAAGCAGTGGCGGATTCCGTTCCCGCGAGCTTCCGCGAACTCAACCTAAAAGCCTTCGAAAAAGGCCACGAATACGGGAAGGCGGCGCTCGCTGCCGGTCCGGAAAGGCCCGATCTCGAGCACGAAGCTGTGCTGTCGCAGGAAGCGCAGTAGAACTGCGGATCGCGGTCGCTAGATCGCGGTTGAAGCCCGCGAAGTCCTTTGTGATCGTGCCGCGTGGTTGCGTGCCTTCACTCTTCCACGGGTTGCGTTGTGGCCAGTTCCTGGGCTGGTTCTCCTCCAGCCAATCCCTGCGCCAGGATCAAGCGGCGGGCTTCGATGCGGAACGCCGGCAGCGCTCTCGCAAACCAGATTGCTCCCACAATGGAAGCGACGCCGCCAATCGCGACCGAGAGGGGAGCGCCGATACGGTCCGCCAACGCTCCTCCGAAAAGGGCGCCGAACGGGGCCATCCCCATGAACATCATCGAGTAGAGCGCCATCACGCGGCCGCGCAGCTGATCGGGGACCATGGTCTGGATCAGCGTGTTCGAGCACGCCATCTGCAGCATGATGGCGTAGCCGACCGGCAGAAGCAAAGCCGTCGAAACCCAGAACCAGCGAGACAAGCCAAAGAGAATCAGGCCGACCCCAAAAGCCCCGCAGCTCCAGGCCACGAGGCGCCCGAGTCCCTTAACACCCGTGCGCGAAGCGAGAGTCAATGCTCCCAGCAACGCGCCCACTCCCGTCGCACCCATCAGAATCCCCAATCCTCTGGCGCCGCCGCGCAGGATTCTGTCGGCAAAGATCGGCATGAGGACGGTGTAGGGCATGCCGACCAGGCTGACCAACCCCAGCAGCACCAGCAGCGCGCGGATGATGCGCGTCCTGTAGACCCATTGAAAGCCCGCAACGATGTCGGCGAGCGGGGAGTCGGAGTCGGAACGCCGTGGACACTCCACCCTCATCATCATCAGCCCCGCAATGACTGCGATGTAGCTGATCGCGTTTGCCGCGAAGCACCAGCCTTCGCCGATCCTGGCGACGAGAATTCCCGCCACCGCAGGGCCTACGACGCGGGCCCCATTGAACATCGAGGAATTCAGCGCAATCGCGTTCATCAGGTCTTCCTTGCCGACCATGTCGATCAGAAACGATTGGCGAGCAGGAATGTCAAACGCGTTCACCACCCCGAGAAGTCCTGCCAGGATGAGGACATCCCACTTGTCGACCCGATGCGTAAGCGTCAACCAGGCAAGGATCGCGGCCAGAATCATGGACGCGGTCTGGGTCGCAATTACCAGGCGCAGGCGGTTGGTACGGTCCGCGGCAATCCCGCCAAAGGGCGCGACCAGAAAAACCGGAAACTGGCCGGCGAATCCGACGGCCCCGAGCAGGAACGAGGAGCCGGTCAGGCGATAGACAAGCCACGCCTGAGCGACACTCTGCATCCACGTGCCGGTTAAGGAGACGATCTGTCCGCTGAAGAACAGCCGGAAATTGCGGTGGCGAAGCGCGCGAAGGGTAACTGCCCACACCGAAGGGGAGGCAACTTCCCCATTCGACTGTTTCAGGTGGGATTTCTGCGCTTCGGCCACTCTTTAGACCTTGGCATATCTCAAGGATGACAGCAACTCGTTGAGGGATGCGCGATGACGGACTGTTTACATTGCAGGCGAATTTCCACAGCGCAGAAGTGTCACCAACTTGTAACTTCCCGAGCACCGCGCGACTGGAGTACAGTACAGATTCTCCGCGGCTCTCCCCTAAACTCCCGCTCCGGAAGGAACGACCATGAGCACAGACTCCGTTCAACTTGAGCGCAGGTGTGGGCAGCGATTCCAATCGCATATACCCCTGACGCTTCACGTGGAAGGGCGCGGCATTCCCGGGTACGCACAGGATGTCAGCGGTCGCGGCTTGTTCCTGTATGCCGATACCTCGGTCCGGGAAGGTACGGTCGTCGAACTGACGTTCACCATGCCCTCGGAGATCACGCTGGGCGAAAGCATGCGCGTGCGGGCGCGAGGGCGAGTGCTGCGAACAGCCTCCTCCCTTTCCGGCGCAACCTGCGGGATTGCTGTGCAACTCGATTCTTATCAGTATTTACCCTCCCTCGAATGTGAGGTCGCTCCGGCGATCGCGCGAGTCTCAGCGGCAGATTCCGTGGAAGAACGGTCCGGCGTGCCCCCCCGCTGAGAGTGCGGATTCCGGCGTGTAGCACGGCTTTCCAAAGCCTGGAATTTGCCTTACAATGCCGTGTAATCCAGCAGTCAGTGGGGGTTTCAGACGAAAATGGACGCCCGCTGCCAACCTACCAGTCGGTCTAAGGTCTCCCTTCGATTACGAAGGTCATTTGGCCCCGGTGTAGGAAGTTCGTAGCATGACCATGGATAGCGAGAAACGACTCATGCACGGGATCGCCGCCGCCCTCCTGACCGAGGACCGAGAACAGTCCGTCATTTTGAATGCCCGCGTGGAGAGCACGCACATGGCTCGGATCGTATTGAGCCATGTGGGCTTCCCCATGGGACCGGGCGACTCTGTACTGCGGCAGATGCTGGATCAACGGGCGGAAGTGGTGTTGGTTGATATTGACCCGCAGAATCCGCAAAAGGCCATTCGCGCAATCGAGATGATTCACGCCGCCGCCGGCGATGTGACCATCTTCGCGGTCGGCGAGATGGCGCAGCCAACCACGATCGTGGCTGCTATGCGCGCCGGTGCGCGCGAGTTTCTGGACCGCGGCGTGAGCCGCGAGTCGCTGATCGAAGCCTTTACCCGCTTCACGGCTTCGCTGAGCCGCTCGCAGCGCAGCGCGGGCAAAGCGCGAGTCTTCAGTTTCCTGAACGCCAAGGGCGGAGTTGGAGCAACGACGACGGCCGTCAACACAGCTGTCGCGCTCGAGCAGGCTCATGGGCGCGTCGTGCTGGTGGACTTCGCTCCCATCGGCCACGCTGCTCTGCAATTGAACCTGCGGCCGCAGTTCACCGTGATCGATGCCCTGCAGAATCTCCATCGCATGGATACCTCGCTGCTCGACGGCCTGATGACGCATTACCGCGGCGGACTCTGTCTGCTCGCCGGCGCGCAGCAGCCGCATAGTGCGGCAGCCACGGCCTCGGAACTGGCGCGGCTGTTCGATCTGCTGGTGAGCCAATACAACTTTGTAGTGGTGGACTGCTCCGGACGGCTCGACGCCACGATGCAGCTGATCTGCGATCTTTCCAACGCCGTCCTGCTCGTCGCGCAGACAGATGTAGTATCGCTGTGGAGCGCGGGCCGGATTCAGACCTTCCTGCAGGACGGCGCCGGACGGGATCGCCTCCGCATCGTACTGAATCGCTATAAGAAGATCCCCGGCTTTACCGATGAAGACGTCGAGAAGGCCACCAACTGCAAGGTGCTCTGGAAAATTCCCAACAATTTCCAGTTGATCGGCCCCTCCATCGACCGGGGCAATCCGGTTGCTCTGCAGGAGAGCCACGAAGTGGGACGCTCGTATCGCGGTTTGGCCGCGGAGTTGGCCGGCGCAACGGCATCGTCCGACGGTGCTCTCGCGCTCACCTATCAGCACGACAAGGTCGAAGGCAAGAAGCGCGCCCCAGGTCAGCTCATCGTCTCGCCCGTCCGGGCGGGGCAGTAAATCCCATTGCAGAATGTGGAGTCAGATTGCAGCGTAGCTTTGAGCTACCAGGGTTGCTCGCAGCTCGTGGCTCGAAGCTCGCAGTTCTTTTGTTAGAATCAACGTTCGCTTCCAACGCATTGCATGGCGCTTCCAACGAACAAAAAGCGCGTCCTGAGCGGGATGCGCTCGACCGGCAAACTCCACCTGGGCAACTACGTCGGGGCACTCGAAAACTGGGTCCGGATGCAGGAGCAGTACGACTGCTTCTTCTTCATCGCCGACTGGCACGCGTTGACGACCGACTACGCAGATACGTCGCGGGTAAAAGAGAATTCGATCGAAGTCCTCCTCGACTGGCTGGCAGCCGGGCTCGATCCCGCGAAATGTGTGATGTTCATCCAATCTCACATTCCCGCCCATGCGGAACTGCACCTGCTGCTGTCGATGATCACGCCTCTCGGTTGGCTGGAGCGTGTGCCGACATACAAGGAGCAGCGCGAGAACATCAAGGAGAAGGATCTCGGTACCTACGGATTCCTCGGCTATCCGGTCCTGCAGTCGGCAGACATCATGATCTACAAGGCCGACTTCGTCCCGGTGGGCGAAGACCAGGTCGCGCACGTTGAACTCACCCGCGAGATTGCGCGGCGATTCAACGGGTTCTATCACGGCAAGGTGGGCGACGTTTTCCCCGAACCGCAGGCTCTCCTCACCCCGGCGGCGAAGTTGCCCGGCACCGATGGCCGCAAGATGTCGAAGTCGTATGGCAATACCATCATGCTCACTGATCCCGAGCCGGTGGTGCGGCAGAAGTTGAAGACTATGGTGACCGATCCGGCGCGCATCCGGCGCAGCGATAAAGGGAATCCCGATGTCTGCCCTGTCGGCGACTTGCACAAAATATTCAGCGCCAAAGGGACCATGGAGAAAGTCAATGTGGGCTGCCGCTCCGCCGGCATTGGCTGCATCGAATGCAAGGGTTGGGCGGCCGACGCATTGGTGAAAATCCTCAATCCCATGCAGGAGCGGCGCAAGAAATACGAAGACAATCCGCGCCTGGCGTGGGATATTCTGGAAGACGGCACGGCGCGCGCCGCCCAGGTGGCGGGCGCGACGATGGATGAGGTTCGGGATTCGATGGGAATGTCGCTGCAATACGAACCTGGACGGGGTTCCGCGAAGTGACGGAGATGCCGCAACTCGATTCCGATTCGGCGTCGCCGCCCGTTTCTGGGCCGGTCGCGCTGTCGGCTCCCCTCAAGGCACAAAAAGAAGAGAGCGATTTCCCGTTTGCCGTCAGTCTCGGCGAGCTCTACGAAGGCCCGCTCGACCTGCTGCTCGATCTGATCCGCAAGCAGGACGTCAATATCTACGACATTCCGATCGGAAAAATCACGGCGCAATATCTTGCCTACGTCGAGCGCATCCGGGAACTCGACGTGAATGTGGCCGCGGAATTTATCTACATGGCGGCAGTGCTGATTCAAATCAAATCGCGCATGCTGTTGCCGCGCGATCCGCTGGCGCCGGCGAATGCCCAGGAAGATCCCCGCATGGAATTGGTCAACCGGCTGCTCGAACACGAGAAATTCAAGTCGGCTGCCCAGATGCTGCTGCAGAAACAGCAGATCGAAGACGCAGTGGTCAGCAACCCGGCACTCAAGGAATTCATCGATGCTGAGGGCGCCGAGCCGGAGCTGGCCGCCGACGTCATTGATCTGGTGAAGACCTTCCAGCAGATCCTGGATCGTGCGCGTAACCGGCCGATTCTGGAAGTTGATGAAGAAACCGTCACTGTCGGGCAGATGATCCAGTACCTGCATCGCCGGCTCTCAATCGAGGAGCGTCCCATCCGGCTGAAGCAGATGCTGCGCAATGTGCAGTCGCGACAGGCGCTGGTATGCATGTTCCTGGCGATGCTCGAGCTCGTTCGCCTGCAGGCGATTCAAGTGCGGCAGGATCACGTCTTTGGAGAGGTGTTGGTCCGTAAGCACGCACATTTCGACCAGGTCATGACGGAGCAGGCGGCAGTAAGAGATGATTGGAGGTAAACGGCAGTTGGTATTCGGTAGCCGGTAGCTCGTAACGCTGACTACTGACTACCGACCACGGACTACCGATTTATGAGTCTTAAAGCCCAACTCGAAGCCATTGTTTACGCCACGGAAACACCGATTACGTTTGACCACATCGTGGAACTGGTGAAAGACGGCGTTGTTGCTACCGGCGCTGCCGACGATGCCGAAGTCCGGTCTCGCGTGCGCGCAACGCTGGAAGAGCTTGTCGCGGATTATGCGGCCGCCGATCATGGCGTCGAAATCCGCCAGGTGGCCGGCGGGTATCGCATGTCGACGAAGCCTGAGCAGCACGATCTTGTCCGGGCGTTTGCCAAAAGCCTGAAACCCCCGATCCGGCTGTCGCTTCCCGCGCTGGAAACGCTGGCCGTGATCGCGTACAAGCAGCCCGTCACCGTGCCGGAGATCAGTGAAATTCGCGGCGTAGACTCAAGTGGCGTGATCGCGACATTGCTTGATCGCAAACTGATCACGACGGCGGGTCGCAAGGCGGTCATCGGGCGCCCGATTCTCTACAAAACCAGCAAGGAATTCCTGCTCCGTTTTGGACTGAAAGATGTCAGCGAATTGCCCAGCATGGAAGAGTTCGAGAAGCTGATTGCGGAATCGTTCCAGAGCGAGTTGTTGAACGATTCATCAGCCGAAAGCACCCCACCCGTTCCAGGCGAATTGCTGACCGAACCGCCGACCGAACACGCGGCGGCCGCGGAAAGCGTCGAGGAGAGCAAGCCGGTTGCGGAATCGTCGCCCGACGATGACACCGCTGAAGTCGCGATCGCCGTCGAAGAGAATACCGAGGAGAAGACTACCCCCGCGGCTTGATGACCGTCACCGCAAGGAGTGTTACTACAGGTCGTCCGGTGGCATGGCGTTCCTGTCGACTTTCCGTCTGATACCCTGAATTCCATGCCCCCCGAGCGATTACAGAAAATCATTGCCGCGGCTGGGATCGCCTCCCGCCGGAAAGCCGAAGAACTCATCACCTCCGGCCGCGTGCAAGTCAATGGGCAAACCGTCACCGAACTGGGAACGAAGGCCGATCCCGAATGCGACCATATCCGCGTCGACGGAAAACTACTGCACGGCCGCGAGCGGTATGCCTACATTGCGCTCAACAAGCCCAGGGGATACGTCACGACCGTGAGCGATCCCGAAGGGCGCCCGACCGTTATGGACCTGGTTCGTGGCGTGAAAGGGAGAGTGTACCCGGTGGGCCGGCTCGACTGGGCGAGCGAGGGCTTGCTGCTTCTCACGAACGACGGTGCGCTCGCGAATGGACTCATGAAGGCTGCTTCCGATGTCCCCAAAACTTACGTTGTAAAGGTTGCCGGCCAGCCCGATACGGAGAAGTTGGAGAAGCTTCGGCGCGGGGTTTCCATCGCAGAAAAAGGCGGGCGACGGGTAAAGACGGCACCGGCCAGAATCCGCCTGATCCGTGAGGCGGACAACCCGTGGCTGGAAGTCGCCATTGTCGAAGGCCGCAACCGGCAGATCCGAAAAATGTTCGAAGAAGTCGGACACCACGTCGAGAAGATCCGGCGGGTACAGTATGGCCCGTTGTCACTCGACGTCCCGCCAGGAGAGTTTCGTAGTCTGACGCCGGAAGAAGTCACGCGCCTGAAAGCCGTGGCTGCTGGATCGAGGCCGCCACGTCCACGCGCCACTCGCCGCGAGCGCTAGCGATTTCCTTCGGCGACCATGGGCAACCGGGCGGCTCCATACAGACCGGCATCGCTTCCCAACAGGGCGCGCGTGACGATTGTCTTTCTCCCTGGGCCGGGGTCAACGTGCGCCGACGCTCCCGTTGCGGGGGCGAGTGGATCCGGCGGCGCCGTGGCCGCATACACCATGCAGCGGTGCCGTAACTCCTCGAAAACCGTAGGCGCAAACGCATCCCAGGCACTGGCGACTCCGCCGCCGACCACGTAAATGGGCAGGTTCAGCGCGTTCACCATCGCCGAGAGCACGATTCCTAGGGCACGGCCGACGCGGCGGAAGACACGGCGGGCATCCTCGTCTCCCTGAATGGCGAGGTTGTAGATGGATTTCGCGCTGAATTCAGGATCGGAGTGAAAAGCGCGCGCGAGACCGCTCTCGCCATTTTCCGCGATCGCTTCGCGAGCCATCCGGACGACAGCCGTCGCCGAGGCATACTGTTCCAAGCACCCGCGATTGCCGCAGCCGCAGGGGTGCCCCTCTGGTTCCACGGTGCTGTGGCCGAACTCGCCGGCCATGCCGTTCATGCCGTGCCAGATCTTGCCGCCGAAGACCAGACCGCCGCCCACGCCGGTGCCCAGCGTGAGCATGGCCATATCGTCATGATCTTTCGCTGCGCCCAGCCATTTCTCGCCGAAGCCGGCGACATTGGCATCGTTCTCGAGAATCACCATCGTCTTGAGGCGACGCTCGATCTCGTCGCGTACGGGATAATCCGCCCACCCCGGAAGGTTCGGTGACTCCCGCAACAGGCCCGTCTGCATGTCGATGATGCCCGGAACGCCGATGCCGATTCCGCACAGGGCCCCCGAGTTCCCGTACTTGTGCGACAGTCGCTGGATGGCTTCGCACATATCGTTCAATACGGCGTCGCGGCCAAGCGAGACCTTGGTTCCCAGCGTTACCTTTTCAATGAGGCGTCCGGTTTCATCGACGGCGGCAATGCGCAGGTTGGTGCCGCCCAGGTCTACTCCGATCGAGAAGCGATTCATAGGTAACTCTTCGTTGATTTCATCAACGCACGGGGCCCACTTGTTTTGTACATGGCGGGTCTCGGCTGCGTCAATATTAAATCGTTATATTACCGCTATTTTTGGCATTTTGGACAATAATGACTGCTGCGTCCGGAGAGCACCACCCGCTGGATCGGGGTTCGGCAGATGAGGCAGCGCTCGCCCTCGCGGCCATACACGCGATGCTGCAACTGGAAGAAGCCCTCTTCACCGTCGGCCCCGACATAGTCGGAGATGGACGAACCGCCGAGGTCGATGGCTTCGCTGAGCACTTCGCGCACTGCACGGTGCAGGCGGCGAAGCTGATCCCGTGTCAGGGAGGCTGCCCGTCGCCGCGGTCGGATCCCGGCGCGGAACAGGGATTCGTCCGCATAGATGTTGCCCACGCCACGCAGCAGTTTCTGATTCAGCAGCGCGCTCTTGATCGGTGTCTTGCGGCCACGGAAGAGTGCCACGAATTCCTGCTCGCCAATTTCGAGCGGCTCGATCCCGCCGGGATCGAAGTCATTTTCGTGCACGCTCAGTTTTCCAAACATGCGCGGATCGTTAAACCGCAGCTCTCTGCCGCTTGCGAGCCTGGCGATCAGATGCGTGTGTTTGAGCACATCGGCGGTGGGGTCGGTGACAATCATTCGTCCCGTCATGCCCAGGTGGACGATCCACTGTGCCGGGGCGGTGGTTGAGGTCGGGCTGCGGTGTCGTCCCGTTGTTCCGCTTTGCCGGGACGCGGATTTGCCGGCGGCCTCCAGATCAAGAACAATATGCTTCCCGGCGCGATGAACGCGCGCGATCCGCTTGCCTTCCAGGGTGGCGGCGATTTTCGCTGCGGATGATCTCAGTGGCTGTTTTCGCGCGCCGATCCAGACGGATTCGATGGTGTCGCCGGTCACACGCCGGGCGAGTCCACGGACAATGGTTTCAACTTCAGGGAGCTCCGGCACGGGACAAGCATACAGGCTTCAGGCTCCAGGCGTCGGGTTTCGGGCGGAGGGCGACTGCCTGAATCCCGTTTGCTCGCTGGAATCTGATTCGGTATCCTAAGGCGTACGCGCCGGTTTCCCGCTGATCATTCCTGTTTTCAATCTAACTTCCAGCTGGGGTGACCCGTGTGTGCGACCCCAGGGATCCATGCAGAAGATTCCACGGAGACAGCTTTGAGGAGAGGCAGAACCGCGGTCATTGTCGGCGCCCAGTGGGGCGACGAGGGCAAGGGCAAGATTGTCGACGTCCTCACACGGAAATTCTCGGTCGTAGCGCGCTACGCCGGTGGACATAACGCCGGTCATACCGTGATCATCGGGGGCAAGAAATTCATCCTGCAGTTGGTGCCGGGAGGGATTCTCCGGCCCGAGTGCATCAATGTCATCGGAAACGGCGTCGTGTTCGACCCGATGGCGTTCTTGAAAGAAGTCGCTTCTCTGCGAACCAGTGGAGTGAAGGTCGAGGGCAATCTCTTTGTCTCTAACCGGGCGCAGGTCATCCTCCCGTATCACCGCATGATGGAACTGGGTTCGGAGAACGCACCCGGACGGGTCAAAATCGGCACCACCTCGCGTGGTATCGGCCCGACTTATGAAGACAAGATGGGACGGCGCGGGCTGCGGGTCGCGGATCTGCTCGACAGCAATCTCCTGCGCACGCACATCGAGAACGCTGTGCGCGAGAAAAACATGATTGCGCACGCCCTGTTCAACTCAGAACCACTCGATGCCGACAAGATGTTCAAGGAGTATGCCGAGGCTGCGCAGCAGATCGCGCCGTTTGTCTGCGACACCGCACTGCTGCTGAACCGCTCGCTGGCGGAAGGGAAGTCGGTCGTATTCGAGGGCGCACAGGGCACGATGCTCGATATCGATCACGGCACCTATCCGTTTGTCACGTCATCCAGTGCGACCTCGGGCGGCGCGGTCACGGGCACGGGAGTTCCGCCGACCTCGATCGATACGGTCATCGGCATCACCAAAGCCTACTGCACGCGCGTTGGCGGCGGTCCGTTCCCCACCGAGTTGCTCGATGACCAGGGAGAGGACATCCGCAAACGAGGCAATGAATTCGGTGCAGTCACCGGACGCCCCCGCCGCACCGGCTGGCTCGATTTGCCTCTTCTCCGCTACGCTGGCATGATTAACGGAATCTCCTGGCTGGTCGTGACCAAGCTTGATGTGCTCGACCACCTGAAGGAGATTCCGATTTGCGTGGGGTACAAGATCAACGGCAAGGAGACAACGGAAATCCCGGCGCAAGCGTGCGGCTACGAGCGGATCGCATGCGTGTATCGTACGATGCCGGGATGGGCGACTCCTACGCAGGATGTCCGCTCGCTTGAGGGGTTGCCCAAGGCGGCGCGCGAGTACCTGGCATTCGTTGAGGGCGAAACGGGAGCGCGGGTCGGCATGATCTCCACCGGGCCGGATCGCGAACAGACGATTCTGGTTCCGGAATTCGTAAACCAACTGGGTCTGGGGTAGGCATCGGCGCTGGAGTAAGACAATTGGGGCGTAGCGCAGCGTCGCAGCACACTGCGTTTCATACGGAGCGACGGATGGTCGTATTGGCAGTCACGTGGATGGCAAAAATGGGGCGCGAAGCGGAAGTGGCGACGATCTTCGAAAAACTATCCGCGGAATCGCGCAAGGAGCCGGGCTGCCTCATGTATCAGGTGCACAAGCACAAGACGGAGCCGCGGCGGTTCTTCATCTATGAGCAGTACCAAGACGATGCTGCGCTGGAGGCGCACCGCGCCGCACCGCATTTCCTGCAACATGCCAGGAAAGACCTGCCCAAGATCGCCGATCGCGTGGAAGGGCACCTGTTCGAACCGGTCGGCTAGCCTGAAATCGAACAGCGCGCTTTTGCCCGGCGGCGATCAGGGCTGCTTGTCTGCCATCAGCACGCCGCCGGAAGCGTAGCTCTCCTTCGACACTTCCACGAACGTCACCACAATCGCTTCGCGCCGCGCGCCGGCTTCTTCCACCATCACGTCGGTCATGCGTTGGGCAATCTTTCGTTTCTGGTCGGCGGTGCGGCCGCTGAGCATGGTGACTTGAACGAGGGGCATGCCTTGACTCCTGCGCTGCAAGGATTCCGATTCCCGAAATAGGTCGCTGTTCAGGCTAACAGGGTCACCTCCCTTTGGTCATCTTGAAGAGGGTGGGGACCTCGTATATAGAAATTCTATATATAGGGAGGCTGGGTTCAGATGACGGCGATCGGGACACAGATCAAGCGGGGCAGCGCGGAGCTGGCGGTTCTGACCGTGCTCGCCCGCCAGCCGTTGCACGGATACGAGATCGCCAAGCGGATCGATGAACAGACTGGTGGCGTGCTCCGCTTTGACATGGCCTCGCTGTATCCCATGCTGTACGGGCTCGAACGAAAGGCGTGGCTGAAGGCCGAGTGGCAGACGCTGGCCAACGGCCGCCGCCGGCGCTGCTACCGGCTTACCTCCCTGGGCCGAAAACAGTTGGCGCCGCTGCGCGCGGAATGGCGGACCTTCTTCTCCGCCTTCCAGAAAGTCACGGGGTTCCAAAATGCCTGATTGGGAAAAGTTGATTCGGGATAGCAGCCCGCTGTTACGGCTCTCTCCAGTTCTCGCCAGGGAACTCGTCTGCGAGTGGGCGAGCCACCTGGAGGAAGCTTACGAAGCCCATCTGCGTGAGGGCCGTTCACCGGAAGCAGCGTTGCGACGAAACCTGGATCAGATTCGCCGGCTTTCGGGGGTAAGGCTCGTTCTGCGAGTTTTATGGGAGGTGCTTATGAGGAATTTCACGAAGCAGGTCGCATTGCCTGGTGTGATGACGTTTGCCCTGGCAACGGTCATCGGAGCCGTCTTCGATTTCGCTCACCTGCCGCCGAAGACCATCCTGTTCTCCGACGGCCTGTTTCTCTCCCTGCCGATCCCGTTGCTGTGTGTGCTTCCGCTCTGTGGCGCGGCCGGCGCGTATGTATCGCACCGCAGGGGCGGCGCGCCCGTGCAGCGCGTGCTGGCTGCGCTGTTCCTGCCCGCCATCATGAGCGCGCTCTTCGTCGCGATGGTCATCACCGGGTGGGCAATTTCCCGATTCGCGCCCAACTACGGATGGAATTGGTCTCTGGTCATACGGAGCCTGTCGCTCTGGTTGACGGGGTACGCGATCCTGCCCGCGATTCCCCTGCTGCTGGGATCGGCGGCAGAAGTGAAATGGGGTGGGCGACTGCTACGCGTGCCCTGAGCGGCACAGCGACGCTACGAGCCGCGGGCTTCGCACTCAGGATGTTGTTGGCACGCCACCCGACGCTCGCAGCTCGCGGCGATTAACGTGCCAGTTCGTATCCCGCGAAGAAGAAACTCAGCTCGAAGCGCGCCGTTTCCTCAGCGTCGGAGCCATGAATGGCATTGTGCTCGATGTTGGTCGCCCACTTCTTGCGGATGGTGCCTTCTTCCGCGTTGGCGGGGTTGGTCGCGCCCATCAGCTTCCGCAGGTCGGCAATGGCGTTTTCCTTCTCCAGCGCTAGCGCCACGATCGGCCCGCTCGACATGAAGTTGGTCAGCGAGTTGTAAAACGGCCGGCTGGCATGGACGGCGTAGAAATGCTCCGCCTGATGTTTGGAGATTTCCAGCATCTTCATGGCGAGGATGTGGAACCCGTTCTTCTCAAACTGCTCGATGATGTCTCCGATCGCGTGCTGCTTGACCGCGTCGGGCTTGATGATCGTGAGAGTGCGTTGCAGAGTCTTCATATGTCGCGTATCAGGTCTCAGGTGTCAGGTCTCAGGAAAATGGCAAACCACCACCGATATTCGCTAACCACTAACCACTAACCACTGCTTTCCCCACCGCCGCCGCGAGCGTCTCCCCAATATCGGCTGGACTCTTCGCCACGCGGATCCCGGCTTTCTCCATCGCCGCGATCTTCTCGGCCGCGGTGCCTTTGCCGCCGGAGATGATGGCGCCGGCATGGCCCATGCGGCGTCCCGGAGGAGCCGTCTGTCCGGCAATGAAACCGACGACTGGCTTTTTCATATGGGACTTCACGAACTCGGCCGCGGTCTCTTCCGCGTTACCGCCGATTTCGCCGATCATGACGACAGCGTCGGTCTGCGGATCGCGATTGAAGAGGTCGAGTGCGTCGACGAAATTCGTCCCGATGATCGGGTCTCCACCGATGCCAAGGGCGGTCGACTGCCCGATGCCACGCTGCGTCAACTGGTGGACTGCTTCATAGGTAAGGGTTCCCGAACGCGAGACGATGCCGACGTTGCCTTCCTTGTGGATATGTCCAGGCATGATGCCGATCTTGCACTTGCCCGGCGAGATGATGCCCGGGCAATTCGGCCCGATCAGCCGCGAACGCCGGTCCTGCAGGAACTCCCAGGCGCGCACCATGTCGAGCGTCGGAATCCCTTCGGTGATGCAGACGATCAGTTCGATCTCGGCATCGGCCGCTTCCATAATCGCGTCGGCTGCATATGGCGGGGGCACGAAGATCACCGTAGCGTTGGCGCCGGTCTTATCGGCGGCTTCCTGCACGGTGTTGAAAATCGGCCAGCCTTCGTGTGTCGTTCCGCCTTTGCCGGGAGTCACGCCGCCGACGATCTGTGTTCCATATGCCGCGCAGGCTTTGGCGTGAAAGGTTCCTTCGCGCCCGGTTAGGCCTTGCACTACCAGTCTCGTTCTTTTATCCGCCAGTATTGCCATGATTGCTCGCTTTCAATGGTCAGCTGCTAGAAACCTTGTCGCTCTTGCGTGACGGGCATCCCGGAGTAGTGGACATGAATCAATCGCCACCCATCCGGCGTTTTCCAGTACACCTGAGTTTCTCTTCCGTGTGTGGTGATCGGCGAACCATCTCTCCGGAACTTCGCCACGAAGTCCCAGTAGAATTCGACCCACGCCGAATTTTCGTGCACATGGACCGCAACATCGCGAGGGTTCAGCTTACGTTCCGAGAATGTTTCGCCCATCAGGTGCGTATAGATGTTCTGCTTGATCTGGTCGAATCCGTGCTCGTGTCCGCGCGGATGAATGAACGACACGTCGGGCGAGACCAGCCACACCTGTGCCGCCAGCGCCGGATCGGCATCATCGACTGACTTCGCATATTCCGCGACCAATTGCCGAATCTCGTTTTCTTCGGCCTTGGAATCATTGCGTACGATGCGTCGCGTTTCTTGTCCAGCCGAGCAGATCGTGACTGCCAGAAGGGCGGTAAGGCCTAGCGCAAAGCCGGATTGTCGTCGAAATGTGAAAGCAGAGCGCATTTCTGTCTCGTGTTTCCTGCTAGCTACTGGTTTCTTGCTGCTGCGACGACCTTCTCCGCCGCGTCTTTCATCGTTTCAGCGATGGTGAAGTTCAAGCCCGACTCGGCGAGAATCTTCTTGCCTTCCTGCACGTTGGTTCCTTCCAGGCGCAGCACGATCGGCAATTGGATGTGAGTTTTCTTGGCCGCTTCCACAACGCCGGTTGCCAGGGTATCGACGCGCAGAATGCCGCCAAAGATATTGATCAGCACTGCCTTGACGTTCTTGTCGCTGAGCAGAATCTCGAACGCGTTCTCCACCTGTTCTGCGTTGGCGCCTCCGCCGACATCGAGGAAGTTTGCCGGCATGCCGCCTGCGTACTTGATGATGTCCATGGTGGCCATCGCCAGGCCGGCGCCGTTGACCATGCAGCCGACACTGCCGTCGAGCTTGATGTAGTTCAGGTTGTGCTTCGAAGCTTCGACTTCCAGCGGATCTTCTTCCGTGATGTCACGCAGGTCGCGGATCTCAGGATGCCGGAAGAGCGCGTTGTCGTCGAAGTTCATCTTGGCGTCGAGCGCGACCAGACGGCCGTCCGTGGTCGTGATGAAAGGATTGATTTCGACCAGCGACGCGTCGGTCTCGAGGAAGGCGCGGTAGAGGCTGGTGAAGAACTTCACCGCCGGACCGATCTGCGCGCCCGACAATCCGAGCGAGAACGCGATCTTGCGCGCCTGGAACGCCTCAAGGCCCATGCCGGGGTCGACGTGCTGCTTGAGGATCGCTTCTGGCCGTTCCGCCGCCACCTGCTCGATTTCCATGCCACCCGCGGCTGAGGCCATGAACACCGGCTTGCCTTCAGCGCGATCCACTAGAATTCCTAGGTAGAGTTCCTTGGCGATCGGCAGCGTCTCTTCGATCAGTAACCGTCGCACGACGCGGCCCTCTGGCCCGGTCTGATGCGTGACCAGTGTCATGCCCAGGATCTTGCTCGCCAGTTGCGTCGCTTCCTCAACCGACTTCGCGATCTTTACGCCGCCACCCTTGCCGCGCCCGCCAGCGTGAATCTGCGCCTTGACCACCACGCCGCTGGCGCCCGCGTCAAACAGGCTCTTTGCGGCCGCCGTAGCTTCCTCGACTGTGAGAGCCATCTGTCCGCGCGGCACGGTGACGCCAAACCGCTTCAGGATCTCTTTTCCCTGGTACTCATGAATTTTCATAGTGATTCCAATACCCAGTATCGGTCGTACTTCGTTGGTTGTTTGCGGTCACCTTCAAGGTAAACGAATACTCCCGGCAGGCTCATGCATGCGGTCTCGTACAGCGGTCAGCAAACTCACGATTCTATAGGACGCGAGGGTCATCGGCCAAGCACACGCACGGCGAATGGTGATCGGGATCACGGCGGAAAGTAAATCTGCATCGCTGAGCGCGGTCGTCTCGTCTGATATTCCAATGCGGCTTGTCTCTGTCAACGTCGGCTTGCCACGTCTGATTTCGTGGGGAGGCGCGACCTTCAAGACCGGGATCTTCAAGACACCTGTGGACGGCAGGATCGCGTTGCACCGGGACAACCTCGACGGCGACGGCCAGGCGGACCTGTCTGTCCACGGCGGCGTACATAAAGCGGTCTATGCCTACCCGTCGGAGCATTACGAATATTGGCGTAACCAGCTTCCCGGAGAAACGCTTCCGTGGGGCGCGTTTGGAGAGAACTTCACTACTCAAGGCATGCTGGAAGTTCAGATTCGTCCTGGGGACGAGTATCGCATCGGTTCCGCAATTCTGCGCGTAACCACGCCTCGCCTCCCATGCTTCAAACTCGCGGCCAAATTTCGTCGTGACGACATGATTGAACGGTTTCTGATTTCCGGCTTCAGCGGTTTCTATTTTTCAGTCGTGGAGGAGGGCGAAGTGGGCGCCGGTGACGACGCCACGCTTCTCGGTCGAGACGAATCGAATGCGACCATTTCTGATGTGAACTACGCTTATGTCTCGCCGGCACCCGAGGAAAAGGTGCTGCGCCGAGTCGCGGAGACCGGAGCCCTTCCGGAGAGCTGGCGCCAGCGGTTTCTGGCGAAACTCGTCGACCACGCCAAGACACGGGCGATTTGAAAGACTTTCCCGCCTGCGGTAGTTTTTAGGTCCATGATCCTCGACGCACTCCATCGCCTGGCCAATCATCGCCAGTCCCTCACCCGTGAAGCAGCGCACGCGGTCATGAGCGAGGTACTTACGGGCAAGTGCACCGATGCACAGATTGGAGCCTTGCTGGTCGCGCTGCACATGAAAGGCGAGACCGTCGAAGAGATTGTCGGGTTCGCCGAGGCGATTCGAGCCGCCGCAACGCCCCTTCATCTGCACAAGAACTCGACCCTCGACGTCAGCGGTACGGAGCGCGATGCGCTCGTCGACACCTGCGGCACTGGCGGCGACACCAGTGGGACATTCAACATCTCGACGGCGACTGCGCTGGTTGCAGCAGGAGCCGGCGTGCGCGTAGCCAAGCACGGCAACCGCAGTGTGACGTCGAAATGTGGCTCGGCCGATGTGATGGAAGCCCTAGGCGTGAAGATCGATCTGCCTCCTGCCCGCACCGCAGCTTGTCTGGAAGAAGTCGGGATCGCTTTTCTTTACGCGCCTGCCATGCACTCGGCGATGAAATATGTGCAGCCGGCCCGCCGCGAACTGCGCCTGCGCACCGTGTTCAACCTTCTCGGACCGCTGACGAATCCCGCGCACGCCACCTGCCAGGTCGTGGGTGTGTACGCCGAGGAACTCGTCGACAAGCTGGCAGAAGCCCTGAGCATGCTGGGTTTGCGCCGCGCGCTGGTGGTCCATGGCTGCGACGGACTGGACGAGATCACCATCACCGGGCCGACCCGGATCGGGGAAGTGCGCGACGGACAGGTTCGCAGCTACGAAGTCACTCCCGAAGATTGCGGACTCTCTCGTGCTGGGCTCGAAGACATTGCTGGCGGCGACGCCGCTATGAATGCTTCGTTGATCCGGGATGTGCTCGCGGGGAGACCGTCGGCCAGGCGCGACGTCGTGCTGCTCAATGCGGCGGCGGCGTTGGTGGCAGCGGGGCGGGCTGATCACTTGCGAGAAGCTACCCCCCTGGCAGCCAATTCTATTGACTCGGGGACAGCGCGGGAAAAGCTCGAAGCCTTGGCAAAGTTCACGAACCAGCTATAGTTCGAAGCCTGCAGGCGACAGAGGTTCAATGCAATTTGAATTCGATTTTGACCATTGTCGCGACGGCCACCGGCTGACCGTTGAGTCGTGCGGGCTCAAACTTCCACTTCTGAATCGCGGCAATCGCCTGCTCATCCAGGCCCATCCCTACGGATTGTGTCACTCGGACGTTGTAGGGTAGACCATCAGTTCCCACTGTCAGCCATAGGGAACAAGTTCCTTCAAGTTTGGCCCTTTTCGCCTCTTTGGTGTATTTCGGCTTTGGCTGATGAGTCGGCCTCGGCGGAGTTATGTTGTTTTTCGTCCGATCGAAATATATCGGTTGCCCATTTAGGAGGACGTAGTCGTACGACAAATAAGACGAGCCCTTGCTGACAGAAGAGCCGTAACCGGGAACGGATTGGCCCTGTGTGCACAGGGTGCAACAGAAGAGCAGACCGAGGACCGCTAGGAATCGTCGCCTCATTGGCGGACTCCTCCAATGCGCTGGAGTGTACGACTTCGCGCTGCAGGAGTCTGTGATAACGGCATGGGGCGCGGATCGCCAATGTACCCGATTCCCCAATTACAAATCTACTTCACTTCGACCCGCTCCATGTACTCCGCCACCTGCACGTTCCATCCTAGTTCCTTCTCCATCAGCGCCTGCAGTTGCGACGATGCCGCTGGTTCACCGTGCACCAGGTAGGTCACGCCGGGCTTGTTTTGGAATGTCCGCAGCCACTCCAGTAACTCCGGAGGGTCGGCATGATCGCTGAACTGCTCGAGTGCCGCCACCTGCGCGCGGATAGGAACGAAGTCACCGAATATCTTCACCTCGGGCGCTTTGCTCTTGATCGTAAAGCCGCGGGTACCCGGCGCCTGGAAGCCGATAAAGATGATGAGGTTTTTCGGGTCGGGCAACCGTTGCGCCAGATGGTGGAGAATGCGTCCCCCTGTCACCATGCCGCTCGACGAAATGATGATGCACGGGAACTTGCTTTCGTTGATCTTCTTTGACTCCTCGGCCGTCTGTGCGAAGGTGAGGCCGGGCCAGTCGAGAGGCGAACCGTATTTCCTGATCAGATCAGCAGCCTGCGGGGTGTACTCCTCGGAGTGTTTGAGGAAGATCTCAACCGCTTTGATTGCCATCGGACTATCGCAAAAGACGGGGATGCGCGGAATCTGCCCCGACTCCATCAGTTCCTTCAGCATGAACAGAAATTTCTGCGTGCGCTCGACCGCAAACGCGGGCACGACAATCGTGCCGCCGCGCTGCACGGTTTCTCGGATCAGGCGAGCGAGTTCCGGCCGCGGGTCCGTATCCGGATGCTGGCGATTGCCGTAGGTGGATTCCATAACCAGAACGTCGGCGGTCTCGCCTTCCTGTGGGCCGGAGTGTACGACCTTTCCGGGAGCGATTTCCGCGTCGCGCACCCGCCCGATGTCGCCAGTGAAGAGCAATCTTCGCGTACGGCCGTCGGTCTTGAGAGTGACTTCCGCCATGGTCGATCCGAGAATGTGCGCGGCACGCACAAACCGAAACGAAAGCTCCGGGCTGAGTTGGACGGTCTGTTCAATCCCCACGGCCTTGAAGCGCTGCAGGCAGTCCTGCGCCTCTTCCATGGTGTACAGCGGCAACGCCGGATCGTGCTTCGACGCCTTCTTCTTGTTGTAGAACGCGGCATCTTCTTCCTGCAGGTGGCCCGAATCAGGCAGCACGACCGAGCAGAGATCGATCGTCGCCTGCGTCGCATAAATGGGACCCTGGAAGCCTTCTTTCACCAGCCGCGGAATCCAGCCGCAGTGATCGAGGTGAGCGTGCGTGAGGATGACGGCGTCGATCTCGCGCGCCGGTACCGGAGTGTCTTTCCAGTTGCGCTCGCGCCACTCTTTCTGGCCCTGAAACAGACCGCAATCGATCAAAGTCTGGTAACCCTGCCTACCGCTCGAATCAAAAGTGGTGTTGATGAGATGCTTCGAGCCGGTAACCGTGCCGGCGGCGCCGAGAAACTGGATATAAGGCAAGGCTTTCTCCTTAAGGGAAACAGAAAATCTACCACGGAGCCGTCGAGACGCGGAGAAGAACACAGTTGAATCGGCTTGCCACAGCCCTGCGCTTCGAGCTGTGAGCTCTGAGCAACCCACGACAGCTTGCTCATAGCTCGTGGCTCGCAGCGTCTTGACTTCTGCCATCTGACTTCTGCATTCTGCGATGGTCTTCACGGCTCCGCGATCTTGAACACGTTGTTCGTCAGGTCGCTTTCCGGCACGCTGCCGTCGTTCACGATGACTTCTGTTGCTGTACCCGCGACTTCCACGCGCATTGTGGCGGACGACTGGGCGCGAACTTCGATTTTCTGCCGGACTTCGCCCTCAGCAAATCGGACAATGAACGGCACTTCGGCTCCGGCGTTTCCCCGATTCTCGATGGTCACGGTCACGATCTGTTTTGCTCCATTACTCTTCCACGGATGTACCGCGAGCACACGGAAGTCCGGCAGACCCCGATCGTGGTACACCCAATCGTCGAAGAACCAACCCATGTCGCGCTTCGATGCCGCGGCGACAAGTTGCTCGATGTATTTCGGATCTTTGTCGTCCTCTGCGTGGTACTTGCGGATGGCTTCTTTGAAGGCGTCGTCGCCAATCATGTCGCGGAGCATCCACCAGACGTAGGCGGCCTTGCTGCGGTAGTTGCTCTCGTCGTACGTCGAAGCCAGCGGCTGTCCGGAATTCTTCTGCGGCGATGCCGCCACATCTTTCTCGGCGTCCAGAAACGTCGCCCGATGAATGCCCAGAAAATCGAGAGCCGCCTGACGGCCGTCCTGCTTGTTGGCCCGAAACAGAGCCTCGGCGAAGTGCGCGAGGCCTTCATGGACCCAGGGCCGCGGAGAGGGAATCGCGGAATGGACCAGAGCGTGGACCAGATTCAGTTCGGCGAGTTTGTGGTCGTCGCTTGCCATCGAGGTCAGGAACAGGTTGCCGCTCTCGAATGGCGCAGCGTTCGGGTCGGCGAGGTCGGCGACCGTCACGGGAAGGCTCGGTGCCCCAAACCACTGAGTCACAAACTGCGAAGCTGGTTGCAGGGCCGCGGTATACGCCGCCGCGCCTGCTTCGTGCCCGTCGAGGGAGTCGATGTTCGCCGGAACTCCAGCCTCATTCGGCACCTGTCGGTAACTGGCGAATACGAAAGAAGGCGCGGTGGTCCCAAGAGGCTCAAACCGATGTTGGGTGCATACGAACGACGATGCAGGATGATCCATAGCGGCCAGAGAGCCCCCTCGAATTCCTCGCACGATGTCGCCCATGAACGCCATTCCAGCAGCTTCTCCGGACACGCACAGATTGATCGCCATGGCGCTTTCCGCCTCCCGGGCCCGCCATCGGTCTGCGACCTGGAACATGCTGTTGCCTTCGGTGAAGTCTGCCGCGACCGTCGCGATCGGATACCAGGCGACATATCCCGCGCCGCGCACCGCAGTGAACGACGGGCTGATCTGGTCCCAGCTCGTGTGCTTGGCAACGTTCTCAGGCACGCCGATCTGCGTGAGACGGGTCGCGTCGAGCGTGATCGTGCCTTCGTAGCCGATCTCCAATTCGACCGCCTGTTTCGGCTGGACCTCGGCAGCCAACGAGACGATCGCTTCGGAGAGCGCTCCTGTGTGATCGATATCTGAGACGTAAGCCTGCGAAACAAACTGCACGGGTTTGGTGCCGAGCTTGATGGAACGCCAATTCAGCGACGACGAAATCTGCAGGACAACATTCTTCTGCGGCTGGGAAGAGTCGTTGCGCAGTGTGACCTTCCCGCGCGCTCCCAGGCGCTGCTGCTCGGGTTCGAGGCGGATCTCCAGATCATATTTCGTGATGGTGAAGGCTTCGCGGTCGAGGGCTGTGGCAGAGACGCTCAAAACAAAGATGGCACAGAACGAGCAAAGGGGCCTCATGCCTGCTTCGATGCGGTCAGCTGCCTCTGCCGCACGACCTCATACAGGACTACTCCCGTTGCCACCGACACATTCAGCGACGGCACTTTGCCCAGCATCGGGATGGATACCAGGAAATCGCAGTGGCGGCGGACCAGGTCATGCAGGCCCTTGCCCTCGGCCCCGAGCACAACTGCGCAGTGCATCTTGTAGTCGATGGCATCATAGGTCTGCTGGCCGCGCTCGTCGAGGCCGACAATCCAAAACTCCTTTGACTTCAGATCTTCGATTGCCCGCGAGATATTCGTAACTTTGGCAATGGGCAGATGTTCACTGGCCCCCGCAGACGCTTTTGCGACAATCCCAGTCACTCCAACGGCGCGGCGCTCCGGAAGGATGACGCCGTCCGCTCCGGCAGCATCCGCTGTCCGCAGAATCGCTCCCAGATTGTGAGGATCTTCCACGCCGTCCAGCACGACGATCAGCGAGTGCTCGCCTCGCCGCGCAGCAACCAGATCGTCCAGATCGGTGTATTGTTTGGCCGATGTGACAGCGACCATACCCTGGTGCGCCGCGTTCCCAGCCAGCCGGTCGAGTTCCACGCGAGAGAGCACGCGCACCGGCACGCCGATCTTGCGGCATTCTTCGATCACCCGCTGAATGCGGATGTCATGGCGTTCCTTCGCGACGCCGACCCATTCAAACGCTCGCCCGCGTGCCTTAAGTGCTTCACTGACCGTATTGATCCCATAGATGACGTTCACGCGAACCAGTGTATCGCTCCGTGTCCCCCGTGCGCCGCCGTGTCCTCCGTGATTATCTGGTTGTGGCGGCCCTTTGCTAGACTGAAAGTTTAGGGAGACGTTCTTGAACCCCGTATACATTCTCTCCGCCGTCCGCACGCCGATTGGCAAGTTCGGTGGGTCCCTCGCCTCGCAGACTGCCGCCGATATGGGAGTAGTTGCAGCCAAGGCAGCCATGGAACGCGCGGGCGTGCATCCGCAGCAAATTGAAGAAACGATCTTCGGCAATGGACGCCAGGCTGGCGGTGGCCCGAACCCCGCCCGGCAAATTTCAGTCCGCGCCGGCGTCCCCCAGGAAGTGCCCGCCTACACGATCAATAAGGCATGCGCTTCCGGCATGAAGAGTATCGCCCTCGGATTCCAGGAAATCGCTGTTGGCAACTTGGAGTGTGTGCTGGCGGGTGGGACCGAGTCCATGTCGCGCCTCCCTTACTATCTCGACGGCGCCCGCTGGGGATACCGCATGGGTCATCAGGAACTGGTCGATGGCATGTATCGCGACGGATTCTTCTGTCCCCTGGCCAAGATGATTATGGGCGAAACGGCCGAAGTTCTCGCTGAACAATACAAGATCACGCGCGAAGAGCAGGATCAGTTCGCCTTGTGCTCACAGAAGCGGGCCGCCGCGGCCCAGTCCGCCGGACGGTTCGATGCAGAGATCATCCCGGTCACGATCGAAGGCAAAAAGGAGACGACTGTCTTTGCCCGCGATGAGCACCTGTTTCTGGAAGCGACCGTCGAGAAGATGGCAAAACTCGCGCCGGTGTTCTCAAAAACCGGTACGATCACGGCCGGAAACTCGTCGGGCATTACTGACGGCGCTGCGGCAGTCGTGATCGCCAGTGAAAGCTTCGTGAAGGAAGGCGGCCTGAAACCCCTGGCACGGATCATGGCGGTGACCTCGGCGGGGGTTGACCCGCGCCTCATGGGCATTGGTCCGGTGCCCGCTGTCCGCAAGCTGGAGCAAAAGCACCAACTCAAGCTCTCCGATTTCGACCTTGTCGAACTCAACGAGGCCTTCGCCGCTCAGGTGCTGGCCTGCGATCGCGACTTGCACTTTGATCACGACAAGCTCAACGTGAACGGAGGCGCCATCGCTCTCGGGCATCCCATCGGATGTACCGGAACGCGCATCACGGTTACGCTCCTGTACGAGATGCTGAAGCGGAAATCAAAACGCGGACTTGCCACCCTGTGCGTGAGCGGAGGCATGGGAATGGCGCTTGCACTCGAAAATGTCGCCTGAGAATAACCAACCAGAATTGCGCCTGGCCACGGTCGCTGATGCCGAGTTGCTGCTCGATTTCATGCGCGACTACTACGCCTTCGACAGCCACCACTATGACCGCCAAGCGGCGCGCACCGCGTTGCTGGGTCTGCTGAAGAATCCAGTCTTCGGACTGGTCTGGTTGATCCTCGATGGCAATATCCCCGTTGGCTACATCGTCCTCTGCTTTGGTTACAGCTTGGAATATCACGGGCGCGACGCCTTCGTTGACGAGTTCTATCTAGTCGAGTCTCACCGGAGGCGGAACTGGGGCCGGCTGGCGCTCGAGTTCATCCGCGAGCAGGCGCGCTTACACCATGTGCGGGCCATTCATCTGGAAGTCGTGCGCCGCAATACGGGAGCCATGGAGTTCTATCGCAAACTTGGGTTCCGCGACCACGGTCACTACCTGATGTCCCTACCGGTTTCCTAGGGGCTCGGGCTTGTCTGTATTCCGGACATCACATTTATCGGTGAGACAGATCACACAAAAGTGTGCCAAATAACCCATGCGCCGCCGGAAATGCGGCCACACCGGACCCTGTCGCCTCATCACCTTCTTTTCCCGTAACTCCTTTTATTTCAATAATTAAGAGCAATAACTGAAAAGACCTGGCGCCTCAACATCCGGCATGGCCCTCAGAATGCCTTTCTCATCGCGTAGGAACGAAACCGGCTAGAGCCGAAAAGGAGCAATTCCATGGCAACTGCGACGCAACTGGTGGCAACTGGGACTATTTCCTCTCGTTTCCAGCCGGAGTACGAAGGCCGCCCAAATTCACCCTACGGACTGCCGATTGCCGACGATTGTGCGAGCCACACACTGCGCAGTCATGATCTCTCCTGTGCCTTGTCTTCCGAATCCATGCGCGATCTGGACCGCATCTCGCACGCAAATTCATATCCCGCGGGCGCCCTGCTGGTCGTGGAAGGGCAAACCGCACGAGGCGTCTATATCCTGTGCCACGGTCGGGCCAAACTGACCACAACGAACCGCGACGGCAAGACGCTCATCCTTAAGATTGCCCAGCCTGGTGACATTCTTGGGCTCGACGCCGTGATCAGTGGCCGTCCCTACGAGTTCAACGTCGAAACTCTGCACGCGTGCCAGGTTGCTTTTGTGGCTCGAGAGGACTTCTTGCGGTTTCTCAAGAACCATGGGGATGCCTGCCTTTACGCCACGCAGCACCTCAGCCGCGATTGCCAGGCAGCTTACGACTCGATCCGGTCGATGGGTCTCAGCCATTCGGTGACCGAGAAGCTGGCGCGACTCCTGCTCCACTGGTCGGTCGACGCGAAAGGTGCCGACGGTACGATCCGAATCAAGCTGGCCCTGACGCATGAAGAGATTGCGCAACTGATCGGTTCGTCGCGAGAGACGATCACCCGCATCCTTGGAGAATTCCGCAAACGGAAACTGGTCGAACTGAATGGCTCTACCATGCTGATCCGGAACAAGGCAGCCCTGGAAGGTCTGGCTTCAAACTAGGAGTCCGCGAAGCGCTCGTTCCCATCTTTGGTTCGGCGGCACGAATCGTATCGTGGCGTGTGATGGGCCGCTCAGTCGAAGACCGGTTGCGTTGACCCTGCTACTGCCTCGACCTATACTCACCATAGTCATGTCTCTTTCCGCGGTCATCGTTGACGACGAGCAACCCGCGCGCGACGAGTTAGCCTACCTTGTCAAGAATGTCGCCGATGTCCATGTCGTGGCCCAGGGAAAAAACGGGCTGGAAGCCGTCAACCTCATTAAGGAACACAATCCCGACCTGGTATTTCTCGATGTCCAGATGCCTGGACTGGACGGGTTTGGCGTGATCAAGAAACTGTTGGACCGCAAAGTGCCGCTGCCGAAGATAGTTTTCGCGACGGCCTTCGATCAGTACGCGGTGAAAGCTTTCGAGGTCAACGCCGTCGACTACATTCTCAAGCCTTTCGACAAGAAACGCGTCGCGCAATCGGTCGAAAAGGCGCGCGTCAAGATCGAAAGCGGCAGCGGATCGGAGGGGAAACTTGATTCTTTGGTCCGCATGCTCGAAGCGCAAAAGTCGCAGACGGCGAAAATTCTGATCAAAGCAACGGGCAGGCTCTTCCTGGCCGATCCGAAGGACATCTGCTACGCCACCATCGAAGACGGCGTGATTACTGTCGTGACGAGCGGCGCCGCCGGTCTTGAGGGGCATTCCAATTGCCGGACGTTGGAGGAACTGACGGACAACCTCGCCTCCAACCTCTTTTGGCGCGCGCATCGTTCGTTCCTGGTGAACATCAATCACATCCGCGAAGTTGTGCCCTGGTTCAAGAGCTCGTATCAGCTCCGCATGGATGACAAGAAGCAAACCGAAATTCCAGTCAGCCGGGCCCAGACTCGCCGCCTTCGCGAACTCTTCAATCTCTAGTCAGGAAAAAACGGGCGGCTGCGAGCGTGCTGCGCCGCCCAAGGGGAGGAACCCTACGAGGCGATCGCCTCGAGGGCGACGCGGTTCGGGATCACTAAAGTGGAACCTTCCAGCCTGATCAGCTCTCTTCGTTTCAGATCGCTGAGCAGACGGGTCACTGTTTCTCGCGAGGATCCAATCATTTGCGCAATCTCTTCGTGAGTGAACTCGGAGTCGATCCGCAGGTCACGGCTTCCACCATCTTTGGCCGCCCAGGACAGGAGCAGCCGGGCCAATTTCTCTGTCGAACTGCGTGCCAGCAGCAGGTCGTGGACGTCCCGGAAGGAAATTCCGATCTCCCGGCTCAGGAGCCTGGCCACAGACATCGCCACGGAACCGTTGTTCCGGACTAGCCGCAAGAAGCTCTCGCCGTCGACATACTTGATCTGGCAGGATTCGATCGTCGTCGCTTCGACGGGAGACGGCCGTCCCGAGATGACCGAACTCATTCCCAGAACCTGGCGCTTGCCCGCAACCTTCAGAATCACAGTCTTGCCGTCTCTTGCCAGTACGGAAAGTTTGACGCGGCCGGAGCAGATAATATGCGCGCCGGTCACAGGCATTCCTTCTCGCAGGAGCACCGCGTAAGGCGGATAGATCGTCAAATTACCCACTTCGTGAAATGCCGTCAGCAGATTGCTGGGCAAATGGCAGAAGTCGCCTTCGCGCCGCAACGGACAGTCCAGGCACCCGTTGGAAAAAAGGAAACCTCGCGGCACGATCGCTGCCCTCCTGCTCGCCACGATCTTGGTAAGGTCGCTGCTGGGGGAAAGGTTTCGATGTGCCGAGCCAAGGTTCTATAGCATTCCGCCGACCACCAGGGTGGCAAGACTAACTTGTTCATTTGATTGCCCTGTGCACATGGGGCCGGTCGGGCAGCAGCCAGCGGCTTGGCATGCCCGACCGCGATTGGGCAGGATCAATCGAGGTATTCCATCCGCGAGATGCCGAGTTTCTGCATTTTGTATTGCAGCGTCGTACGCTTCAAGCCGAGACGGGAAGCGGCCCCAGTCGGGCCGGAGAGCACGCCTCGCGTCTGGCGGAGAACCTCGATGATGTGCTCGCGCTCCCTTTCCCGCAGAGTAGTTCCCGCCGGAGTATGGTGGCGTGAGATTTCCTGCTGCAGTTCCGACAGGGGAGGACGAAGAACTCGGCCCGCCGACAGGATGACCGATCGCTCGATGAAATTTTCGAGTTCGCGAATGTTGCCGGGCCAGGTCCACTTGAGCATGGCGTCGATGGCTTCGTCCGGAATGAAATCCACACGGCGACTCAGCCGGGAAGAAAACTTCTCGACAAAGTGGCGTATGAGAAGAGGGATGTCCTCACTTCGCTCCCGCAGCGCGGGCAAATGCAGAGGGAAGACGTGCAAGCGATAAAACAGGTCGCTGCGAAACTCTTTGTCCTCGACCGCGCGGTTCAGTTCCCGGTTGGTGGCGGCGATGATCCGGACATCGACCTGAATGGTGCGCGTTGATCCGAGGCGCTCAAATTCCTGGTCCTGAAGGACGCGCAGCAGCTTGGGCTGGAGCTCCAGGGGGATCTCGCCGATCTCGTCCAGAAACAGGGTCCCCTTGGCGGCCAGCTCCATTCGCCCGATCTTCTGGCTGATGGCGCCCGTAAAAGCCCCTTTTTCGTGGCCGAAGAGTTCGCTTTCCAGCAGGCCTGTGGGAATGGCCGCGCAATTCAGTTTGACGAAGGCGTGATCTTTGCGCCGGCTCATGCTGTGAATGAGGCGTGCCACCCGTTCTTTGCCCGTTCCAGTTTCTCCGGTAATCAGCACGGTAGAGCCGGTGGGAGCGACGATCGAAGCCTGATCCAGTACGCACTTCAGCAGTGGACTATTGCCGACGATGTTGCCACTTGCGTGCGTTTCGTCCGTGATTTCGTTTTCGAGATACCGTTTTTCTCCTGCCAGTCGATCTTTGAGTCGAACCATCTCGTCGTAAGTGCGGGCGTTGCAGAGAGCCGCCGCGATCTGGTTCGCCACCTGTTGCAGGTATTCGCTGTTATCCATCACCAGGGGATTGCGGCGCAGGGTGCCCAGGTGCAGAGCTCCCAGCACCTCTCCGTTCGAGATCAACGGCACATTGCACAGGAACTGAATTCCGGCATCGAGGATCGCCCGCGCACCGGGAGTGGCCATCTGTTGCAGGTCTTGGGCGGTCCAATACGTGATGGAGCGAGTCTCGATCGCTTTCTCTGCCGTGGCTTCCGAGAGTGAAAGACGCCCGTATTTGTCCTCCTGCTGCGATTCCAGTCCCGGTCCCCAACTGACGGCGTACCTGCGAAGGCCGCCGTCCTCTAGGATCCCGATCGCCGCATAGTCGCAAGGTGCAATCTGGCGCAACTCCGCGAAGATCGCTGGCAACCAACGGTCCAGACCGAGATTCGAGTTGAGTTCCTGAGCGATGGCAACCAGACTCTGCAGGCGGCGGCACCGGTCCTCCATCGCCCAACGCAATTTCTGATTCTGCAGTGCCACGGCCACCATGTGGGCGGCCCGGCTCAGGAAGGCCATATCCTCCGCATCGAGAGCCTCAGGTTGCTTTTTCCCCAGTCCAAGGGAACCTAGCCTGCCTTCGGTCGTGGTCATCGGCGCCACGCTGTACGAGCGGACTCCATGCTTGCGAAGCGCTGGAATGCACGCCTGAAATCGAATTTCCTGTTCGATGTCTGGGATAAACATCGCCTCCTGATTCTTCCAGACCCACCCCGTGGCGCAGTCATTGACCGGGAACCCGTCGAACTCTCCACTTTCCTCGCTCTTCGTCCAGTAGTGCGTGATCATGCAGTTTTGCCGCTCGTCGTGAAGGGAGAAATTGAGAAAGTGACAGTCGGTGAGGTTCAAGATTCTTGGAGCGATCCTCTTGAACAGATCCGGGGAGATTGCTGGCCTGCATCGCCACATCGGCTGCGCCTGGCAACAGACGGTAGCGACAGCGATCTGGTCCGGGCGAATCGGGATCGTGCTCACACCAGAATGTATCCCCGCGACTTCCAAGTCCGGGTAAGTCCTCCGCCATGCGGGCACCTCGTTCACTTCTGCCGCGGCGTTTCAGGCAGCGAATTGTTTGCTTCAGAGAAACTGGGGGTAGTTGCTTCCGCTTGAGCTTCAGCGGCGCAACCGAGACTTCGCCTCTAACTTCGTACGTAGTTGCCGAGACCTCTTATGAGTCGCGGTCTATATCTCCCGGACGGGAGCCCCCTCAGAACTACCCTACGCACAAATCCGGGCATTTACGGCGCCCGGAAAAGACATCTTACTCGCCTGACGATGACAATCAAGTGCTTTTTCGATTTCGGCTACAATATTGATGATGGCACGAGGCTGGGAGAGTAAGTCGGTAGAAGAACAACAGGCGGAAATGCTCCGGCCTTCTGTAACGCATCCGACGTTGAGCGGGGCGGAATTGAAGCTTCGCCGCCAGCGTGAAGGGTTGCTCCTCTCCCGCACTCATTTGCTCGAGCAACTGCGGAACACCATCCACCCGGCCCGGCGCCAACTGCTGCAGCAAGCCATTGCCGAGCTCGACCGGCAATTGGCTGCTGGTGAATGACTTACGGTCTGATTCTGGCGGTTGCACTGTCGCCTTTGGCAATGCCCCCTATAACCAAAACAAGGGTCGAGTTCCGCCGTCCCTGACGTATAATGAGCCTGTTCATGAAGGCCTACGTTTACGTCTCGCTGAAGAAAAGCGTGCTCGACCCCCAGGGCAAGACGATCCAGGGCGCGCTTAACAAGATGGGATTCAAGGGTTTGCACGACGTTCGCCAGGGGAAGTACTTCGAAATCACTCTCAATGGCGGGCTTTCTCGCGACGCGGCAAAGCTGGAAGTGGAGCGGATCGCGCGCGACGTGCTGACGAATCCGGTGATTGAAGAGTTCCGCTTTTCCCTCGAAGAGTAACCCGGCACGAGGCGACGACGGCAAGACCGTCGCTCGCCGAGTCGGTGCCATCAACGGTTCCCCCACCGATCAGATCAAAGGAGTTTAGAACCATGTGCGGCATTGTCGGATACGTGGGGAAAAAGCGGGTCGTCCCCGTCATTATCGAGGGTCTCAAGCGTCTGGAATATCGCGGGTACGATTCGGCCGGAATCGCGGTCGCCGGAAACGGCGAGGGACTGCAAATCCGCCGCGCGGAAGGCAAACTCCGTAACCTCGAAGAGTCCATCCGCAACAAGCCGCTCGACGGCACCTACGGCATCGGCCACACCCGCTGGGCGACGCACGGCCGTCCCACCGAGGAAAATGCCCATCCCCACCGCGACTGCACCGGCCGCATCGTCGTTGTGCACAACGGAATCGTCGAGAACTACCTCTCCTTGAAGAAGAAGCTGATCGAAGAAGGCCACAAGTTCACGACTGAGACCGACACCGAAATCATCGCTCATCTCATCGAGCGCTATTACCTGCACAGCGGGAACGGCCACAAGCCTTCGCTCGAGGACGCGGTTCGCAAGGCAGTCAAGGAACTGACCGGGGTCTTCGCCTTGGTAGTGATCTGCACCGACGAGCCCAATAAGATCGTTGCTGCCCGGAACGGCCCTCCCGCCGTCATTGGATTGGGTAAAGACGAGTATTTCGTGGCGTCCGATGTTCCTGCGCTTCTTGACCATACCCGCGATCTCTTCTTCTTAAACGATGGCGACCTGGCCGTGATCACACAGCAGGGAGTCAAGGTCACAGATTTCGATGGAAACCCTGTGGAGCGCAAGGCCCAGCGCATCACTTGGGATCCGATCATGGCGGAAAAGGGCGGCTTCAAGCACTTCATGCTCAAGGAAATCTATGAGCAGCCGCGCACGGTCCGCGACACGACTCTCGGCCGCGTCTCGCAGGACACTGGCAAGATCTTCCTCGACGAGATGCAGATCACCGAAGCCGAATTCAAGGCGCTGAAGAAGATGAACATTGCCGCCTGCGGGACCAGTTGGCACGCCGGGCTCGCCGGCAAGTTCATGATCGAGACCCTGGCACGGGTGCCGGTTGAGGTCGATTACGGGAGTGAGTGGCGTTATCGTGACCCGATCATTTCGCCGGATACGATGACCATGCTGATTTCGCAGTCCGGCGAAACCGCCGACACGATCGCCGCCCAGCGCGAGGCGAAGGCCAAGGGCTCAAAGACACTGGCGATCTGCAATGTCGTCGGTTCGATGATCACGCGCGAAGCCGCCGGCACGATCTACACGCATGCCGGTCCGGAGATTGGCGTTGCCTCAACCAAGGCCTTTACCGGACAGCTGACTGCTCTGTATCTTTTCGCTCTGTATCTTGCGCAGGTTCGCGGAGCGATCACGGCCGACCGCGCCCGGGCCCTGGTTCAGGAATTGACCCACATCCCGGGAAAGCTGGAACAGATCCTTACCCACGACGAAGCGTGCAGCGATCTCGCCAAGACTTATGTCCGTGCGCAGGACTTCCTCTATCTCGGACGCGGGATCCACTACCCCATTGCGCTCGAAGGCGCGCTCAAGATGAAGGAAATCTCCTACATTCATGCTGAGGGTTACCCCGCCGGCGAAATGAAACACGGTCCCAATGCTCTGATCGACGAGAATCTTCCTGTCGTGATCATCGCCACGCGTGACGTCAATAGCCCGCAGTCGATGATTCGCTACGAAAAAACAATCTCGAACCTGCAGGAAGTGAAGGCCCGTTCCGGCATCGTGATCGCGCTCGCTACCGATGGCGACGAGGAGATTCGTTCCAACGCCGATCACGTTCTCTACATTCCAGCCGCTCCGGAGGAGTTGTCGGCGATTCTCGAAATCGTGCCTCTGCAGATGCTCGCGTATCACATTGCTGTCCGCCGCGGCTGCGACGTCGATCAGCCCAGGAACCTGGCGAAATCGGTGACGGTGGAATAGACGCCGACGCCTCCAACTGTCTGTTTTCAGCCAGTACTAGGCGCAAACTAATTGCTTGACGCACGCAACTAAATAGAATAGCTTGTTCCCATGCCAGCACATGCCCCGGCCCGTATGGAGATCCAGCCCTGGTGGGACGAACTCGAGCGCCTTACTCGCATCCTCGGGCAGGTCGGTCCTGACGAAGTCTGCTGTGGTGGCTTGTCCCAGCGCCAGTGCGCGATCCTGCGCACGCTGGTTGCTCGTGAAGGCGCGCGAATCTCAGAGCTGGCTGCCAGTTCCGGCATCACTCCCAGCGCGATGACGCGAGTCCTCGAGAAACTGGAAGCGCGCAAGCTGGTTGAGCGGGTGCGCGGCACTCATGACGATGGCCGTGCCGCCAGCGTGAAGATCACCGCGGCAGGAAAGAAAGTGCGTCGGGAGCTTGACGAACTCATGCGCGAACGCACCAGCACGATCGTGCAAGCGATTCCCGCCAACCGCCGCGCGGAAGTGCTCTCCGCGTTGCGGCTACTGAACGACGTGATCATCTCGGCGGGATGCTGTGCCCTGAATGAGCCTGTGGGGGAGCTGGTCGCCATTTCTTCTTCTCGTCATAGATGAATTTCGCGGAAGGCGAAGGAGGACTCATGAAAGCAGAAACGATTACCAACGCAGTCGAAGAACATTACGGAGCGGTTGCTCGCGGTGAAGCCTCCGCGTGCGGAGGTCCGATCGAAGATGTTGCTCGCGCCATCGGTTACAGCAATGAAGAGCTCGCGATTGCCGGCGACGCAAACCTCGGCCTGGGTTGCGGCAATCCTCTCGCACTCACGGAGATCAAACCGGGCATGACTGTGCTTGATCTTGGATCCGGCGCCGGGTTTGACGCTTTTCTCGCCCTTAACCGTGTAGGTCCGACAGGCCGCGTGATCGGCGTCGATATGACCGATGACATGTTGGCCCTTGCGCGCGCCAACGCCGAAAAACGCGGCGCGGCCAACGTCGAGTTCCGCAAAGGGAAGATCGAGCAGCTTCCCGTTGAAAGCAGCACGGTCGACTACGTCATCAGCAACTGCGTCATCAATCTCTCGCCGCACAAGCCCGCGGTCTTTCGCGAAATTGCGCGCGTGCTCAAGCCGGGCGGCCGCTTCGCTGTCAGCGACATCGTTCTGCTGAAGCCACTGCCCGAAGAAGTGGCGAGTGATATCAGTGCCTTTGTAGGATGCATCGCAGGCGCCAGTCTGCTGAATGATTATCTGAGCATCGCCGCCGCTGCCGGACTTCGCGATCTGACCATCCCTCGAATCGCGCTTGGCCGCGATATGATCAAGCTGCTCGCGCCGCAGGGCTCCGAGAAAAAAACCTCTTGCTGCGGTTCGACGGTTTCGGTCTCTTCGCTGAAGAATCCGGACGATCTTGCGCAGCAGGCGGCGGATTCTCTGGCTTCGATCAAGCTGCATGGACAGAAGTGAAGAGATCGCAAGCCCGGCACAGTGGCAGTCACAAGGGCGTGGCCGACTATAATCTTGTTTTCGAGAGCGCCGTAACGCTCGGGAGACACGCCCTTGTACGTACCCAACAGCAACCGCTACGACTCAATGCATTACCGCCGCTCGGGCAAGAGCGGCATCCTTCTTCCCGCCATCTCGCTGGGCCTCTGGCATAACTTCGGGGGCGTCGATAACTTCGAAAACTCGCGCGCCATGCTGCGTCGGGCTTTCGATATTGGCATCACGCATTTCGATCTGGCCAACAACTATGGCCCGCCCTACGGATCAGCCGAAGAAAACTTCGGCCAGATCATGAAGAAGGACTTCCTACCGTTCCGCGATGAACTCATCATCTCCACCAAGGCCGGCTGGGACATGTGGCCCGGACCGTATGGAAACTTCGGGTCGCGCAAATACATACTCGCGAGCCTCGATCAGAGCCTGAAGCGGATGGGGCTGGAGTATGTCGACATCTTCTATCATCACCGTCCCGATCCTTACACGCCCATGGAAGAGTCGCTCGGCGCGCTCGATACGGCCGTGCGTTCCGGCCGCGCTCTGTACGCTGGAATTTCTGCCTACGATGCGAGACAGACCGCTGAAGCGATCAAGATCATGCGATCGCTCGGAATGCCCTGCCTGATTCACCAACCCAAATACTCGATGCTCGTCCGCGACCCCGAACAAGGGCTACTCGATGTGTTGGGCAAGGAAGGCGTAGGTTGCATCGTCTTCAGTCCGTTGGCACAAGGCCTGTTATCAGACCGTTATCTGCAAGGGATTCCCAGCGATTCGCGTGCCGCTCGCGATTTCTTCCTCAAGAAGAAAGAGATCGACAAGAACAAAGTCGCCATGCTGCACGAGCTGAATGCACTGGCGCAGCAGCGCGGGCAGTCGCTGGCCGAGATGGCGGTGTCGTGGGTGCTCCGCGATCAGCGTGTCACCAGCGCGTTGGTGGGAACGAGCAAGGTTTCGCAGGTCGATGACAACGTGGCCGCGCTGAAGAATCTTGCCTTTTCCTCAGAGGAACTGCGCAAGATCGATCGTATCCTCGCAACCAGGCAGCCCGCTGCATGAGCTACGGAAGCTACGCGGGTTTCATCAGCAGTGCCGCAAGGCTGCCTCGGATCTTCGGACGTTCGATGATCGCGAAGCCGGCCTTCGCGGCTTGTTGAAGTTCGGCCTCGAATATCTCTTGTTTCACGTGGCCGGGCGGTTCCGCCAGCAGCAATGTGCCTCCGGGCTTCGTGCACTCGGCCGCCTCTTGAAAAAACCGGGATGCGCTCGGCATCTCGTGCACCATGTAGAACGCGAGCGTGAAGTCTATCCTTCCGCGCAGATCGCCAAGGCCCATCGAGCCGGCCTGCGAAACGCGCGCATCGGTCCGGTTCAGCAACCCGGCCTTGGCCATGCGCCGCTTCAGCGTGGCAATCATGCGCGGCCCAATATCGACGGCCACGACCTTTCCCTCGGCTCCCACCTGGCGCGCCAGTTCCACCGTAAAAAATCCCATCCCGGGTCCCGGCTCGAGCACGGTCATCCCGGGTTTGACGTAGGGGCCGACAATCGCGGCGGGATCCTGAAACCATCGCCGCAATGGACTGATCAAAAAATAGCCGACCCACCATGGGCAAACATGCTCGGCCATGAGGTTCTCCTGGATTCCGGATGGCACGAGTGGTTGGAGATCGCAAGCGTCCGTGGTCAAGATAAGGTCATCTATATTGGGGATGGCGCAATTTCACACCTGGACGGCACGACTCTCTCGAACCACCGCACTCTCCGACTATACCAAGCACCTGGAGTTTGAGGTCTGTGACGCGCCGCGCTTCGGATTCGTTGCTGGCCAGTGGCTCTCAGTGAAGGCAACTGCACCTGATGGCGAAGAGATCACGCGCGCCTACTCGATCGCGTCTCCTCCGTCGGAGAACGGACGTTTTTCCTTCTGTCTGAACCGCGTACAGGACGGCTTCATGTCCAACCACATGTGCGACCTGATCGTTGGCGACAAGATCACTTTCCAGGGACCATTCGGCAACTTCATTCTCCGCCCGCCCATGCGTGACACGATCTTCATCGCGACCGGGACAGGCATCGCTCCGTTTCGATCGATGCTGCACTGGCTTCTGGCTGATCTGTCGCGGCATGAAGGACGGCAGCTCTGGCTTCTGTTTGGGGTGCGCTCGGAGCAGGACATCTACTATCGCGAGGAGTTCGAACGACTCGCGTCGGAGCACGCGAATTTTCACTTCTTGCCGACGCTGAGCCGCAGCGGCCCGGAGTGGCAGGGGCTGCGAGGGTATGTGCAATATCATGTCGCCGAAGTCGCTGGCCGGCGCGACGACATGCATGCCTACATCTGCGGGCTCGATAAAATGGTCCGTGCGAACCGGGACCTGTTGAAGGGGCTCGGTTGGGACCGCAAGCAGATTCTGTACGAGAAATACGACTGAGAAAATCAGGTCTCAGGTGTCAGGTCTTAGGTGTCAGGCCCTAGGCCTCATAGGACAACGAGGATGAAACCAGCGAAAAGGACTGAGCTTGTCCGTTGCACGTGGGCGAGGAACGAGCGGGCCATTGCTTATCACGATCGCGAGTGGGGTGTGCCACAACATGACGACCGCGTCCTCTTCGAGTTCCTGATCCTGGAAGGTGCGCAGGCCGGACTGAGCTGGGACACGATCCTGCAGAAGCGCGAAAATTATCGTGCTGCGTTGGATGGCTTCGACGCGAAGAGGATCGCCCGCTACGATCGCCGCAAGCAACAAGCACTGATGCGCGACCCGGGCATCGTCCGCAACCGGTTGAAGATCGCATCGGCGGTGCAGAATGCTGAGGCATTTCTGGCTGTCCAGAAAGAGTTCAGGTCCTTCGACCGCTACATCTGGCAGTTTGTCTGCGGCAAGCCGATCGTCAACAAGTGGAAAGCGGGGCAGCGCGTACCGGCCCGGACGGCCGAGTCGGATGCGATGAGCAAGGACCTCAAGAAGCGAGGCTTCAACTTCGTGGGCTCAACGATCTGTTACGCGTTCATGCAGGCCGTGGGCATGGTCAACGATCATGCCGTGGAGTGCTTCCGATACCCAAAATGCAGGGGCTAGACGCCGGAGAGCCATGCGGCGGATGTGACTTATGTTCCACGTGGAACATTTTGTGATGGCATATATGTACATACATTAACGCGCAGAAACGGGACGTAACCTGCTCGTCTGACTATACTTGGGTGCGCACCAGCCAGGCGTCCAATGAGATCCGGCACGCCCCGCAAAACAGCCATCGAAAAGATTCATCATTGCGCTAGGCCAATTCCGGTATAATGTGCCAACTTCGGGGATCAAGCTCCCTTGGTCATTCCGATTTTCCCCGCAAAAAATCAGCAGGAGACACCTATGAATTCTCTCAAGACACCCCTCGCCAAGTATGTCCTGGCCGCAGTGATAGTGCTGGTCGCGATCCCCGCATTCGCCAGAGTTCCCGTCCGGTCGGCCTCAGACAACGGTGTAAGTTCGAGCGTCGATCAGTGGATGTTGCTAGGAAGGAGCATTGTTATCAATTTGTCCGCCAACGGCAAGTCGGTGAAGGCAACACGCGAGATCGTTTGTCCGAACCAGGATGTTGGAGCTGGCGGTTGTGCTAGCGGCGAGTACCTGTACATCTTTCAGATCCAATCCACGTCGACCAATGTGTCTGTCGTTATTGGCAAGCTGGTTGGCTTTACGAAAACAGACGGCGATCACGCAGGCACTTATGGCGTGAACATCTGCGACGACGACACGCTTAATGACCAGGAGCTTTGCACCGAAGATCCCGGTGATCCCAGCTTCTCGAAACTGTCGGGCATAACATTCGTCGTCAACACCAAGAAGGCTACCAGTGTGAGTTTTGTCGTCCCCTCATTCCCCAGTTTTCCGGCGGGCAGCAACCCGGATAAGGAAGGGCAGGGGCTGACATTTTACATTCGGACAAAACAAAGCTCGGGGTTTCCCATCGCTTACCCGAGTTTAGGTATTAAGTAGCCCGGATTCTGCTTAAGGACGTGCCGAGGTGCGCGAAAATGAGCTTTTCGACAATTCCTCGGCGCGTCTCACGAGCAACTTGAATCCCAGCGGCCCTGCCTGGTTTTTCAACACTTGAACATTGTCAGCTGCCTTCTGCAACTCGCCCGCGCCAGCTTCAATTTCCGCAAGTGCCAATGTGGCTTGCAGGTATCCAAATGCATAGTCCATTGTCTTGGCGCGGTTCCGAACCGTTGCCAGCAGATCGGCCGCTTCTCGGCGTTTCTTCAGCAAGGCAAGAAGTTGTGCGCGTGCGATCTCTGTTGCCATCAGAGTTGTGCGATCCTTTGCATCGAGCTTGCGAACGGCATCCAACTCCAACTGCCCTCGATCCGCTTGCCCGCGTAAAATCCATGACCGGGCGAGAAAGTTATGGGCCACAGTCTCCTGCTCTTGGTCCTGCAGGTCGTGCAACTGTTTCGCTGCCTGTTCGGCGGTCCGTACGGCTTCATCCAGATTGCCTTGCTCAAGTGCTAAGCCGGCCATGGACAACTGGCTCGCTGCGATTGTTGATGGCTCTCCCAGTTGCTGACGGAGATTCAGCGCCTTGCTGTAACTCTTAGCTGCCGCCGAAAAATCGTCTTTCGCTATTTGAATGTCCCCCACGACGGTAAGAGCATAGGCCTGCAGGGCCTGCAAGCCTAGCGAACGTGATGTCTCCAGTGCCTCGTGCGCATGCTTCTCCGCGTACTCTAACTGACCCATGTTCAAGGAGACTGAGGCGAGGTTAATTAGCGATTCCACGGTACCCTGCTGATCGCCGATTGTGCGTGCGATTTCGACCGCCGATTGCAGGGACTGTTGCGCCTTGCGAAATTCCCCCAGCGTCAGCAAGTTGCCGCCGATATTGCTCTGAACCCTTCGTTGATCGGCCTTGTCGTCGATTTCAATGGCCACCGCGAGCGCTTGTTGATACTTCGCGGTGGATTCCGCAAGCTTGCCTTGAGCGGCAAGCATGTTGCCGATGTTATTGAGCGCGCCTGCGATATCGAGCTGGGCGCCGATCTGCTGAGCAAGGCCGAGCGCCTTCTCGTACATCTTCTGCGCCGAAGCGAGATCCCCTTTGTCACTAAGAACGGTGGCCACACAGGTCAGGCTACGGGCTTCCCCGCGCACATTGCGATTCGTCTCGAAGATCGCCTGCGCCTTGGCGCCGGCGTCGTGGGCCTCGTCCAACTGGCCCAAGTTTCGGTCGGCCCAACATTGCTGCTGCAGGCCAAGCGCCCGCTCGAAAGAAAATCCGCGCTTTGAGGCAACGTCTACGGCGCGCGCATTGGCTTCGCGAGCGCGGCGGAAATCGGACAACGCAGCTTGCGCGCGGCCTTCCGCCAAGTCGACTCTTGGGTCGTCAACCCCGGGCGCGCGCATGCCGCGGATTGCTGCCAGGGCATCCTGCGCTCGCCCGCCGGTGATCTGCGCATCGACGAGACTCAAACCGTAGTCGATGCGGTCAGGAAAGAAGGTGTACAACGATCGGTATACGTCGACGGCCTTGTCCCATTTCTTGTCGGCGATGTGATAGGCGCCTTCAATAGAAAGGCGGTCCTCGCGCGCAAGGCCATTGGAAAGATCGAAGGCAATCTTCGCCTGCTCGACGGCGCGAGCGTCATAACCGAGCTGCGACCAGGCCGAGGCTAGAGCCGCGTGAGCCAGGGCATCGTTGGGGTCGGCCTTGACGGCAGCTTCGAACTTGTCGTGCGCGCCCATCGCATCAAATTGACGCAGGCGGGCGAGTCCCTCGGCGTAGAGCCTGGTGGCGGCCAGGTTCGAAGGTTGAGAGGCGCGCACGTTGGCGAGCTGGTCCGAGGTCAGTTCTCCGGCTCCACAACGCGCCCGGAGCGCGGCCCCGGCGCGAGTCACGACCGAGAGAATCTCATCTTCACTGCCGGACTCCGACAGCCTCGCGACCACCGTTCCGTCGGAGGCATTCTGCAGCTGCATGTCGACGCGCACCTGTCCATTTACGGTGAGGTACGATCCCGCCACCACCCAGTCGCTGCCGAGCCGGTTCTTGATCTCCTTTAGCGTAGCCAGGCTGAGGCTTTCGCTCTCCGGAAGTTTCAAGTCTCCCTCGGCGCGGGCTACATCCTCGCCGGGGATGGTGCGCAGTTCCTCTCCGGCTGCGAGTTCGGTCGTCAGCATCTCAGCGAGCGCGGTCGACATCCAGTCTTCAGCCTGATCTCCTTTCAGGTTTCTGAAGCCAAGGACGGCAACTGCGCGGCGGGATTTGTTCGTCGAGCGGCTCCCGCGGACGAGGTAATACGCGACCGCGCCGATGGCAACCACCAGGATGGCGGTGGCTGCGACAGTGAGCCACATCGCTCCCGCCGTTCGCAGTGTGCCTTTCTGCAGTTCCGAAAGGTCCTGAAGCAGCTCTTCGGCAGTCTGGTAGCGCTTGGCGGAATCCTTATCCAGGCACTTCAGGATGATTCGCTCCAAACCGGGGGGAATATCAGAACGAATCGCGCGAGGTGGCCGCGGGGCCTGGTGAATGATGTTGGCTGCTGTTTCGGTGGCGTTGTTTCCATCGAACGGCCGTTTGCCGCAGGCCAACTCGTACAGCACGGTGCCGATCCCCCAGATGTCGGTTCGGGCGTCGCCAACCTGTCCGCGGAGCTGCTCGGGGGACATGTAGGGAATGGTGCCGCTGGTTTCGAAAGCCTGAGTGGCAGTGACCGTATCTCCGGATGTGCTGGCGTGCGGCGCGTGGCGTGCCAAGCCAAAATCAAGCACCTTGACCCGTCCTTCGGGGGTGAGACGGATATTGCCGGGTTTGAGGTCGCGGTGAATGACTCCGCTTTTGTGGGCAGCGCCAACCGCCTCGACGATCTGCGAAGCCAGCACGACGACCTCGGCTGCCGGGAGGGGCCCGACCAGCAGGCGATCGGAGAGGCTCTTGCCCGGAATGAACTCCATGACCAGGAAGTCGGTGTCGTTTTCCGATCCGACGGCATAGAGGGTTGCGATGTTGGGATGATTGACGCGCGCCAGCGCCAGAGCTTCCTGCTTGAAGCGCTTGCGGGCTTCCGGCTCGTCGAAAGAACCCGCGCGGAGCACCTTGACGGCGACGTCACGCTCCAGTTGTTCGTCGCGGGCGCGATAGACGACACCCATGCCGCCAGCACCGATCTCACTAAGAATCCGATAGTGTTCGAGGCGAGTGCCGATCATTTCCATCATTCCGGAAGTGAGCCTACTCACGGGTGAAGCACGCAGAATAGCACCGGCAAGGACCGCGACAACGCGGGGCCGGGCGTTGTGCTTATGTGAGAGGCTCTCTTGAACCAAGAGTTCTGAGAGTCGCGAATCGCCCGAGCCGCATCTAATCCTTGACAGTAATTCACTCAAGTCTTAGCATACTGAAGGGCGCAATCGTAATTTAGTTGATTATAAAGCACTTATTTGATTAGGAGGTTCAGTTATGGGCAAGATCATCGGCATCGACCTGGGTACCACGAACTCTTGCGTAGCCGTCATGGAGGGTGGCGAGCCAAAGGTCATTGCAAATGAAGAGGGTGGCCGGACCACGCCGTCGGTGGTTGGATTCACCAAGACCGGCGAGCGGCTGGTGGGGCAAGTGGCGAAGCGTCAGGCCATCACCAATCCGGAGAACACCGTGTATTCGATCAAGCGCTTCATGGGCCGGCGCTATGACGAAGTTTCTGAAGAAATGAAGATGGTGCCCTACAAAGTCGTCCGGCAGGGCGATCACGTGGCGGTCGTGGCGCAGGGGAAGGAACACACCCCGCCCGAGGTCTCGGCCATGATCCTGCAGAAGCTGAAGAAGGCGGCGGAAGATTATCTCGGCGAAAAAGTGACCGAGGCGGTCATCACCGTGCCCGCATACTTCAACGACGCGCAGCGGCAGGCGACCAAAGACGCCGGCAAGATTGCCGGGCTCGAGGTCAAGCGCATCATCAACGAGCCGACAGCGGCAGCCCTCGCGTATGGGCTTGACAAGGGCAAAGACGAGACGATCGCCGTGTACGACTTCGGCGGCGGCACGTTCGATATTTCGATCCTCGAAGTGGGCGAAGGCGTGATCGAAGTGAAGGCCACCAATGGCGACACGCACCTGGGCGGCGACAACATCGATCAGCGGCTGGTCGACTGGCTCATCGACGAATTCAAGAAAGATGAAGGCCTCGACCTGCGCGGCAAGGGCAACGAGATGGCGCTACAGCGTCTGCGTGACGCGGCGGAGCGCGCCAAGATCGAGCTCTCCACCACCATGGAGACCGAGATCAATCTGCCGTTCATCACGGCCGATGCTTCCGGTCCGAAGCACCTGGTGAAGAAGCTGACGCGGGCGAAGCTCGAGTCGATGATCGAGGACATCATTCAGAAGTCGGTCGGCCCGTGCAAACAGTGCATGAAGGACGCGGGCGTTGATGCGTCGAAGATCAACGAAGTTGTGCTGGTCGGCGGGCAGACCCGCATGCCGCGCATTCAGCAGCTGGTGAAAGAGCTGTTCGGGCGCGAAGGCCATAAGGGTGTGAACCCGGATGAAGTCGTCGCGGTCGGTGCGGGCATTCAGGGCGGCGTGCTCAAGGGCGAAGTGAAAGACCTGCTCCTGCTCGACGTGACCCCGCTGACGCTCTCGATCGAGACGCTGGGCGGCGTGGCGACGCCGATGATCCCGCGCAACACGACGATTCCGACCAAGAAGACGGAGACGTTCTCGACCGCAGCGGACAGCCAGACTTCGGTCGAGGTTCACGTGCTGCAGGGTGAGCGTCCGATGGCGGCGCAAAACCGGACGTTGGGCAAGTTCCACTTGACCGGGCTGCCACCGGCTCCGCGGGGAGTGCCGCAGATCGAAGTGACATTCGACATCGATGCGAACGGCATCCTGAACGTGACGGCGAAGGACAACGCGACCGGCAAGGATCAGAAGATTACGATTACGTCGTCTTCGGGTCTAAGCAAGGAAGAAGTCGAGCGCATGGCGAAGGAAGCCGACGCGCACTCGGCCGAGGATAAGGCGGCGCGCGAGGTGATCGAAGCCAAGAACCAGCTCGACTCGATGGTCTACAACATTGAGAAGATGCTGAAGGAGCACGGCGACAAGATCTCGGGCTCGGAGCGCGGCGACGTTGAGAACGCGCTGGCCGACGCGAAGAAGGCGCTCGAGTCGGGCGACAAGACGCAAATGGATCGCGCCCGCGAAGCTCTGACTCAAGCCTCGCACAAGCTTGCTGAGCAGATGTACAAGGCCACGCAGGCGGCAGGGCCGGGAGCAGGTGCTGGTCCGACGCCGGGTGCGGCTCCGGGTGGCGATGGCCACGGGCAGCAGAAGAAAGACGAAGGCGTGATCGATGCGGAGTATGTCGACGTGGAGGACAAGAAATGAGCTTCTAGCTGTTAGCTGCTAGCTTGAGCGATGGCACTTTCGGGGGACGCGACCGGCGTCCCCGAAGTGCATCTGATGGAGTAGTCGTTCTCGCACTTGTATCGGAGTCGGAAAGAGGAAAGCGAATTGAGATTTGAAGTCAATGGCCAGATGTTTTTCGTGAACTTCGTCCCCGAGGAGGGACGGTGGTATTGCTATGCGCCGACGCCGACCGGAATGCAGCGGATTCCGGTGTCGATGGACTCGGCTCCGTTTGAGAACTTTGCCGTGCCGGTGGATGAGTTGGAGAAGGAAGTCGTCAATTGATCGAGGTACATTTCTGTAAGCTCTCAGAAATCCGTGCGAGTGCACTGAAAGGCTGGAGCGATGCCGACTCCGGTTGAGCCAGGATCAAACGATCAGCCGGCGCCTGCCCGGTCTGTGTTTGCTCGATACACGGAACGCGCAAGGGTGATAGTTTTCTTCGCGCGTCGTGAAGCCAATGCACACCGATCGCCCGAGATCGGCACCGAACATCTGCTGCTCGGGCTGCTTCGAGGCGATCGGCGTCTAGCGAGAAAGGCGCTGGGCTCAGGCACGTTCATCCAGCGCTACATCTCCTCCGCATCCGCAATGAAATCGATACGCCACAACGTCACTGCCTTTGGCGAAGCATCCATTTCTGATCAAACTTTACCGCTCACTATCGAGTTGAGGCGGGTATTGCGAAACGCTGCAGAGGAAGCAAATCGCAGAGGAGACAAACACGTCCGAAGCAAGCATCTACTCCTTGGATTACTGGCGGAAGCTGGTAGTCTTGGGGCGACGCTGCTGAATCAGGAAGGTGTCACGCTGCAGTCTGTTCGGGCGAATCTGGGCGAGTACACCGTAATTTGAGATCGATTGAGTCAAACTAAAGCAGGATGGCCACCACAACACAGAAAGACTACTACGCAGCGCTCGGCGTGAAGAAGTCCGCCTCGGCTGAGGACATCCGCAAGGCGTTCCGCAAGCTGGCGCGCAAGTACCATCCCGATGTCAATCCCGGAGACAAGACTGCAGAAGAGAAGTTCAAGGCCATCTCCGAGGCCAACGATGTTCTTAGCGATCCCAAGAAGCGCAAGATCTACGATCAGCTTGGGTTCTATTCCGACAATATCGATCCCGCTACGGCTGAAGCGTACGCACGCGGCGGCGGGCAGCCGGGTGCGGGCTATGGTGGTTTCCCTGGCGGATTTCCCGGCGGACAAGGCACAGGCTCGGCCGGAGCGGGTGGCGTGCACTTCGACTTCGGGGGATTCGACTTTTCCGACCTCGTCGACGGCGGTCGTGGCGGAGGCAAGAGTTCAGGAGGGGGTGGCGGCTTCCGTGACATCTTTTCGAGCTTCTTCACCGGAGGCGGGCACGCAGCCGGAGTTGCTGAGGAGGGGCCCGAACCGGGCAGCGATCTTGAGTACCAGGTGAACGTGCCGTTCTGGACCGCGATCCGCGGGGGCGTGATGAAGCTGAATATTGCCCGGCGGGATGTCTGCGGAAACTGCCACGGGGCAGGGTATATCGAATCGCCGGGAACATGCCCGCAGTGTCACGGCAGGGGCACGATCGAGCAGACCGGCGGGCGGATGAAGTTCAACGTGACGTGTCCACGATGCCATGGGACCGGCAAGAATATTTCGACGTGTCCTGTGTGTCATGGGGAAAGCAGCGTGGAGACGGCAGAGCCGCTTGAGATACGTATCAAGTCCGGAACGCGCGACGGCCAGCGCATCCGCATCGCCGGCAAGGGCAATGCAGGGCAGCGAGGCGGGGCAGCGGGCGACCTCTACGTGATCATTCGGGCAGGCGAACACCCCATCTTCCGGCGCGACGGCGACGATGTCTACGTCACCGTGCCAGTGACGGCGGTCGAGGCGGCACTGGGATCGAAGATCGAAGTCCCGACGATTGATGGCCGGAGCACGCTGAAGATTCCGCCCGGGACCCAGTCCGGCCAGAAGCTGCGCCTGCGGGAGAAAGGCGTGCCATCGGCGACCCAGGAAGGCCGCCGTGGTGACGAGATCGTGGAAGTGAAGGTCACGGTGCCTATGCCGCGGGATGAGAAGACCAAAGAGCTGCTGCGGGAATTGGCCAAGCTGAATCCGGATGATCCGCGGGCGGAGTTGTGGGGGAAAGTCTAGAACCAGTGGCTGGTTGTCCGTAGCCAGTTGTCAGTAAAACCGCCGAGACGCTAGTCGAGGATCTGTAATCTTTGCCACAGAGGACATAGGAAACGCAGAGGCAATCAGTTTTTCTCTCTGTGTTCCCTGTGCCCTTGCTCGTCGTTACCTCCGTACCCCGCCTTCTTGACAATTATTTTCAAGAAACTTCTTGCATCTGTGGAAAATTTCCGTAATCTCACTACTGCGAACTAACTTCACCGAGATGCCCGGGAATCGCTGTTCACCCCGGGAGCCGCGAGCAGAACGCTAAGGGAGACGCGGTGGTGAGAGTGAGTCGCTCAAGGAGGACGCCATCGAAATTGGCAACCGCCGCTACTAACACCAGCCTGCCGCAGCCTGCCCTCGCCGCAGTTCCTCGCAAGAAATCCATCCGCCTCACGTTATGGCCCCTCGTCGCCGCGACCTTCTTTATGGTCTCGGGCGGCACGTATGGGACCGAGGACATCGTGCATGGCGCCGGGTATGGCAGAGCCATCCTCATCCTGCTGGTGACCCCGCTGCTCTGGAGCCTTCCGACCGCATTCATGATCGGCGAGCTTTCGAGCGCACTGCCCTTCGAAGGCGGTTACTACGCCTGGGTGCGTCGTGCAATGGGGAACTTCTGGGGATTCCAGGAAGCCTGGCTTTCGCTGGCGGCGTCCGTTTTCGACATGGCGATCTATCCGACACTGTTTGTCGCGTACCTTACCCGCCTGTTCCCGTGGTTTCAGCAGAACCATCGCGGCATTGCAGTCGCGCTGGGCGTGGTGGTGGTTTGCGCCGCATTGAACATCGCCGGCGTGAAAGTTGTCTCGACGACCTCGTTGTGGCTATTCTTCCTGTTGTCAGCTCCTTTTGCGGTGATTTTTGCCCTGGCTCCGTTCAAGATTGGGGCCCTCGTCAACGCGGTTACGAAGCCGACGACTTCCAATGTCGATATTCTGGGCGGCCTCCTCATCTGCATGTGGAACTACATGGGGTGGGACAACGCCTCCACCATCGCGACCGAGGTTGAGCGTCCGCAGCGGACGTATCCGCGAGCCATGATCGCCGCGGTTGTCATCGTGTGTCTGACCTACATTGCGCCGTTTGCCGCCATGTGGATCACCGGTCTTCCGGCGAGTGCCTGGGAAACGGGCGCGTGGGCTGATATCGCCGGACTCATGGGCGGCCCGCTGCTGCGGATCGCATTGGTTGCCGGCGGCATGATGAGCGGTTTCGGAATGTTCAACGCGCTGGTCATGAGCTACTCCCGCCTGCCGCTGGCTATGGCGCAGGACGGCATGCTCCCCAAGGTATTCGCCAAGTTGCACCCAAAATCCCGTGCGCCGTGGGTCGCGATCGTTGCGCTAGCGGTTGGCTGGGGATTGGCGCTGAATATCGGCTTCGCGCGGCTGGTGACGCTCGACATCATGATCTACGGCGCCAGCCTGGTGCTCGAGTTCCTGGCACTGGTCTGGCTGCGCGTGCGGGAACCCAATCTGCCGCGGCCATTCCGTGTTCCGGGAGGGCTCATCGGTGCAGTTGCGGTGGGAATCCCTCCCATGCTGCTGTTGGGATTTGCCATCGTTCGCAGCCAGTCGGAGACCATTCTCGGGATGAGTTCGTTCCTGTTCGGACTCCTCGTGATGGGGGCGGGCGTCGCCGCGTATCTCCTCAACTATGCGGTCAAGCCGGCAGGGTGGTCGGGCGAGCAGAAACCAGAATTGGCGCGGTAACGTCTTTCGCGCGGACGCAAGTGGCGTAGATCCAATATGAGGTTCAGAGACGCGGCTCGCCGCGTCTCTTTTCGCTTGCGAACTTACTTGTTCGACTCCAGCGGATATTTCTTCTCGCGCCATTCGCGAATACCGCCGTCCATCGAGATCACGTTGGTGTAGCCCATCTTCTGTAGATTGTCGGCGGCCAGGGCCGAGCGGAAACCGCCCCCGCAGTAGAGCACGAGCGGCGTAGTGAGATCGGGATACTTTCCTTCGATGTCGCGCTCAATGATGCCCTTGCCCAGGTGGACCGAGCCCGGAATGTGGTCCTTGTCGTATTCCAGGTCCTCACGGACGTCAACCAGAACGAACTTGTCCTTACGATCCAGCCGTGCTTTCACATCGTCGACCGTGGTTTCACGGATGCGTGTCCTGGCGTCATTGACGATCTTCAGAAACCGGGGTGGGTGCTGGCTAGCCATAGCGTCATCTCTCCGTCCAGAATCTTAACAGTGTTTGAAAGCGGGAGTCAGTAGTGGAGAGCCAGGAGTCAGTAGTCAGGAGAATCCCTTGATGCCTGAACATTGCCAATGACTTCCGACTACGGCGTCCTCAAATATGTTAAACATACGGAACCCATGCCTCTCGTTTTGCGTCAATCGCCGATCCATGACTGGGGCTGCTATACCACTGCGCCCATTCGCAAAGGCACGCTTGTCGTGGAGTACGTCGGCCAGCGGATGAGCAATGACCATGCTGACGACCTTTACGATGACGTGCCGCAGACCTATTTGTTCGGCCTCGACGGTGGAAAGCATGTTGTCGACGGATTCGGCGTGGCGGCGTTCGTGAATCACTCCTGCCACCCGAATTGCGAAACCGATATCATTGCCGGCCACATCTGGATCATCGCGCGGCGCAACATCGCCCCTGGCGAAGAACTGACGTACGATTACAACCTCTTCGATGGAGAAGACGATGCACCCTGCTTCTGCGGGGCCAAGCGCTGCCGCGGCAGCATGTACTCGGCCGAGCATCTGCGGAAGGTGGCGAAGAAACGGGCGAAGGCTGCCGCCGCCTGACCTGCTTACCGATGCTACAATCGTGTCTCCGCAGGATCACATTCTCGACTCCGGAGCGATTTTTCTTGGAGCGCGTTGCGTCCCAGTTGGAATCCGTTGTTGCCAGGGCCCTGCACCGGGCGCCGGTGGGGGAAAGCGCGCTGCTGGCGTGGCCGATCGCCTGCGGCAGCGCCGTCGCCGAGCGCACGCGTGCGCTGACATTTTTCGACGGCATCCTACAGGTTGAGGTGTCAGACTCGGGCTGGCACCGGGAGTTGACTGCGCTCGCGCCGCGCTATCTGGCCGCGATCAACAAGTATTCGGCCGTTCCAGTGGAGCGGATCGAGTTTGTGGTGAAGAAGTAGGAAGAGCTTCTAGCCACTAGCTTCTAGCTACTGGCAATCTCTTCAACGGCACTCAATTGCATGGTTGCTAGAAGCTAGGAGCTAGAAGCTGTCTTTCAGATGAAAGTCACCGAACAAGATGTCGCCTACGTCGCCGACCTCTCCAACCTTGAGCTTACCGCCGACGAGCGCTCGCGGATGTTGCGGGACTTGAATTCCATCCTCGGCTACGTGGAGCGGCTGAGCGAACTCGATACTGATAAGGTTCCTCCGATGGCACAGGTGTCGGATTGCTACGGAGTCGATGAGTCGCGGCAGGGAAGCGAGCGTTTTGCCTACGCGTTGCGCGACGACGTCCGTGACGGGTTGAGACCGTCGTTGCCGCACGAAACTGCGTTGCAAAACGCACCTGATACAGACGGCTCGTTCTTTGAGGTTCCCAAAGTGATCGAAAGATAGGGTGAAGACATGGAGTTGACGCGAAGAAACGCCTGCCTCTCTTTGCTGCTCCTCAGCCAGGTCCGCGCGTGGGCCGAAGATTTGCCCGCCTTGCCGTCGAAGGTATACCGCTTCGAGGATCTGCCAGTCAGCAAGGAAGACCGGGTTGCTTATCGCGACATCATGGAAGGGCGCACGCACACGGGAGATTATCTGGAAGTTCACGAGACGGTTCTGGAGCCCGACGCCAGGCCACATCCGCCGCACCGCCATATCGGGGAAGAGTTGTTTCTGATCAGCTCGGGAACTCTAGAAGCCACCGTCGCCGGGAAGACCACGAAGCTCGGACCCGGATCGGTATTCTTCGTTGCTTCCAACGAAGAGCACGGCATTCGTAACGCAGGGATGACGGCAGCGCAATATTTCGTGATCACCCTGGGACAAAAAGCGTAGATGATGCCCGCCCTCACGATAGACGAAGTCCGCAACGCGATTGCCGAGCGCCGCAGTACAGCTACCGCAATTGCGGAGGAGTTCTACACGCGGATCAAGCAGGAAGACCCGGGGATTGGCGCATTCCTGACGTTGTCGAAAGAGCGGGCGATGGCCAAGGCGGCGCAGATCGACAAACTGGCGGCTGCGGGGGATCCTTTGCCACCGTTGGCAGGAGTTCCAGTCGCGATTAAAGACGTGATGGTGACGAAGGGCGTGCGAAGCACGGCCGGGTCGAAAGTGATCGAGAATTTCATTCCTCCCTATGACTGCACGGCTGTAGCGCGTATGGAGGCGGCGGGCGCGGTGATGCTCGGCAAGCTGAATTGCGACGAGTTCGCCATGGGATCGTCGACGGAGAATTCCGCGTTCCATCCGGTGCGCAATCCGCGCGACAAGAGCCGTGTGCCGGGTGGGTCGTCGGGCGGGTCGGCAGCAGCCGTAGCGGCGAGCATGGCCGTGGCCACGCTGGGCTCCGACACTGGCGGATCGATCCGCCAGCCGGCATCGTTCTGCGGCGTGGTTGGACTGAAGCCGACCTACGGACGCGTGTCGCGCTACGGCCTGATCGCGTTCGCGTCGTCGCTCGACCACATCGGGCCGTTTGCCAAGACTGTGAAAGAAGCTGCGCTCGTCTTGCGCACGATTGCCGGGCGCGATCGCATGGATTCGACCTCGGCAGACGTGCCGGTCCCCGATTACGTGGCCGAACTCGACAAGCCAGTGAAGGGCCTGCGCGTAGGAGTTGCAAAAGAGTACTTCGGGGCTGGACTCGACGAAGAAGTGAAGGCGGCGGTCGAGGCGGCGATCGAAAAGTTGCGGGACCTCGGCTGCGAGATCGTGCCGGTATCGCTGCCGCATACCGAGTATGCAATTCCGACCTACTACATCGTCGCGACCGCCGAGGCTTCTTCGAACCTGGCGCGCTATGACGGCGTCCGCTACGGATTCCGCGCCCGCGGGGTGAGAACGCTCTCCGACATGTACCGGTTGAGCCGCGACGGCGGCTTCGGCATGGAAGTGAAGCGGCGCATCATGCTCGGGACGTATGTGCTGAGCGCCGGCTACTACGATGCCTACTACCTGAAGGCGCAGAAAGTACGTACGCTGCTGGCGCGCGACTTCGACGAGGCCTTCAAGAAAGTCGACGTAATCGCCGCGCCGACGAGCCCGACGGCGGCGTTCAAGCTGGGCGAGAAGGTCAACGATCCGCTCGCCATGTACCTGGCCGATATCTACACGGTGACGGCGAACCTGGCAGGCATTCCGGGAATCTCAATTCCCTGCGGCGAGAATCACGAGAAGCTGCCGATCGGATTGCAGCTGTTCGCAAAACATTTCGATGAGGCGACGATGCTGCGGGTGGCGCAGGCCTATGAGCAGGCGCGAAGTTCTGCGTAGGGCGATCAGCGAATTGAATTCCGAGATATCGGAATCTGTCGGAGAGTTCTTACGGTTTTCGCCATGTCAGATTTCTTGGCACGAAGTCCCATTCGCTCGGTGACAATACGCCAGAGATGGTCCTGGATTTGTTCATCGGAAACACCACTCACCAACAGCTTGTACACGCCGCCTAAGTAGCCGTCATACTCGTCCTGGGCGTTCGGTTCGTTCTTGACGCCGATCGGATCCCAGACATCCATCAGTACATACCTGATCGCAGCCCTGATCCGCCGGGATTCATGTTTCTCAATCATGCTGATTACAAAATTGCCAAATCTATTTCCGCCTCCACCGCACTCCCTCCTTCGTGTTCTCCACAATGATGCCGGCGGCGATCAGGTCGGCTCGCAGCGTGTCGGAGGTTTTGAAATCGCGGGCTTTGCGGGCAGCGTTCATCGCCTCGATCTTCTGATTCACTTGCTCGTCGGAAAGTTGCGCTGATCCGGCAATCTCCTGGAGTTCGGGGCTGATGTCTTTCTCTCTGCCTGCCGCTTGCGCCCAGTCGAGCGCGGCTTTCATCTTGGGCTGGTCGTCGTCTTTGAGCACAGAGAAGACTTCGTCGAACTTCTCAAGCGCGCCGAGCAGCGGCGCGACATCGTCTTTTCGCACTTCATTGGTATCGAACGCGGCGTTCGCTTTGCGCACCATGTCGAAGATGGCGGCCTGCGCCTGCGCCGTATTGAGGTCGTCTTCGAGCGCGCCTCTCAGGCGGGTCGCAGTTTCCGCTGCCAGTTGCGCCATCGCTCGATTCGCGCCGTCCGGAAATTGCGTGCTGGTCAGGCGAAAACGGAAGTTTCGCAACTTGTCGACCGAACTCGCAGCCGACTTCAGCCCGTCGAACGTGAAGTTGAGCTGGTTGCGATAGGGAACCGAGCTGAGCAGCCAACGGATCGACGATGGCTTGTATCCCTTAAGCACCAGGTCGCGCGGCGTGAAGAAGTTGCCCAGGCTCTTCGACATCTTCTCGCCTTCGACGAGCAGAAAGCGGGCATGGAACCAGAAGTGGGCGAACGGCTGGCCGGTGAGCGCCTCCGACTGCGCGATTTCGTTTTCGTGATGTGGGAAGATGAGGTCTTCGCCGCCGGCGTGCAGGTCGAACGACGACCCCAACTCCTCCATCGACATGACGGAGCACTCGATGTGCCAGCCCGGACGTCCCGGACCGATCGACGTCTCCCACGAAGCCTCGCCCGGCTTGGGCGCTTTCCAAAGAGCGAAGTCGCGGGCGCTGTCTTTCTCGTATTCGTCCACGTCTACGCGCGCGCCGTCTTCCATGCCGGCAAAGTCTTTCTTTGACAGCTTCCCGTACTCAGGGAACTTCGCAATCCGGAAATAGTAGGAGCCGTCCTCGGCGCGATAGGCGACGCCTTTCTGTACAAGCTTCCCGATGAACTCCGCCATCTCGGGAATATGTTCGGTAGCCCGCACCAGGACAGGCCGCTCGATGTTGAGCATGGCCGAATCTTCGAGAAAAGCCTCCTCATATTTCGCGGTGTACTGCTGCACGCTGACACCGTCGCGCGCCGAGTTCCGGATGATTTTGTCGTCGACGTCGGTGATGTTCATCACGTAGCGAACGTCGTATCCGCTCTGGCGCAGGAACCGGTAGAGCATGTCCACAGCAATGAACGTTCGGAAGTTCCCGATGTGGCCGTAGTCGTAAACCGTAGGCCCGCAGGCGTACATGCGGACCTGGTTGTCCTGCAGGGGGCGAAACTCTTCAACTTTGGCGGAGAGGGTGTTGTAAAGGCGCAGTGCCATGAGTGAGTTTGAAGTCAGACGAGGAACTCAACATTCTAGGAGGCATGCAGAAAGAGGGTCAAATGCCGGGTGCTGACGGTGGTTGTCCACATCGTCCAAACCCTGCGCGGAACCACTAGCCGGAAACATCCGTCCTTTGCGCCCCACGGACACAAGCGGAACGGCTTTTCCGTTTCCCGACAACTAGTTGCAGTAGCAGACATTTTCCCAGAAGATTCTTCGCTCCTCTTCTTGAACGCCAGCCCATCCTGTGGTCTACTGCACAGAACTTCTTACCCCCGCCTGAAGGAATCGAGCATGAAGAGCATCTGGAAATTCCCGCTGCGCGCCGCTCTTCTGGCGGCAGGCATGGTCGCGGCGACCCTGTCAGCTGTGGCTCAGCCTCATTACATCATCACCAACGATGACGCGTCGTTCCCATTCACCGGGGTGACCTTCTATGCGGTAAATCCGAACGGCGGCCTGAGACTCGCGAAACAGGTTGCGACCGCCGGCACCGGAATTGGAGGAGGCTATTTCGGCGCGAACCGGATCATCGTGCTGAACACCTCGGGCCAGGCTTGCGTCTTCGCGTCGGAGGCCGGGAGCGGCGATGTAGTGGGAATCGACGTCAACACGTTGACGGTTGGCGGCAGCGCGCATGGTACGGACACCGATGCGGGTGCGGGCAACGGCATCGGCCTCGCCGGAAATGGCGGCTATCTGTACGCGGGATTCAGCGACTCCAACACCATTGGGACGTTCAAGGTCCTCAGCGGATGCGGCCTGATGTTCGTCAATTCCGTGGCTGTTGGCGGCGTTGAAGGCGGATTCGTGAACGGTTTGGCAGCGCGCGGCAACCTGCTGATCGCGACCTACACCGACGGCACGATCGAATCGTTCAATATTTCGGGGGGCACACCCCTCGCAAACGGCGACAAGCAAGTCTCGACCGCCACGACTCGAGCCCGCGGCGCGACTTACCCCAACTCGATCGACATCACCAGCGACGGGCATTTTGCGATCTTCGGCGACACCTCGACTTCCATGGTTGTAGAGGTGTCGGATATCTCTTCCGGCAAGCTGACGAAGACAAAGGTCTATACATCAACAGCCAGCATCAGTTCGAGCAACGTCATGCTGAGCCCGGACGAGTCGCTGCTGTATGTGGTCAACACCCAGGGAGACAGCCTCACCGTCCTCTTCTTCAACAAGGCGACGGGGGGCCTCAAGCCGGGATGCACGTCAGGACCGATCCGTGGCCATTCGACCGACTGGTCGTACCTGGCGGGTGCGGCCCTGGCCGGCACAACGGGAGACGGCGATGGCGTGTTCGTTGCGGAGTTCCCGTCAGGGCTCGCACGAGTGAAACTCAAGGTCAAGGGAAAGACCTGCACGCTGCGGGAGGCTGAACCGTCGTCGTTCAGAACCAAAAACGCCGCGGGATTGCTCTCGATTGGCTCGTTCCCGCCGCGCGCTTTCTGACGTCGCCAACGGCGGCATTGCATTTTGGCTGGTCAAGAGGAGTGAACATGCATTTGGCAAGAAGATGGTGCCTGGCGTTGGCAGTGCTGGCGAGTTCGGTCGCGAAACTGGCGGCGCAATGTCCAGATCGTCCGAATCCTGGCACCGTCGTGGCCGATCCGCTCAACCTCTCCTCGCAGGATGGAGTCCTTTCCGCCCAGCTGGTCATGCAGCATTCGGTCGACGGTAGCGGCTACACGCACTACTGCTACAACTACAACACCGGAACGCAGATCGTTGAAGCGCCCACCTTGCGCGTTAACCCCGGAGACCAACTGCTCCTGGATATCGTGAACCGCATCCAGAGCGACGATGCGATGAAAATGAAGATGGCGATGCCGGGCACCGACGCTGTTGGCGGATGCGGCGACGGCGGCGCGATGACCGTCGATGCGACCAACGTCCACTATCACGGCATGAATATTCCTCCAACGTGCCATCAAGACGACGTCATCAATACGCTGATCCAGCCTGGGACCCCGGGATTCAAGTACAAGATCCCAATTCCGCTCACGCAGCCGCCAGGATTGTATTGGTACCACCCGCACGTTCACGGCTTCACGGAATTCCAGGTGAATGGCGGAGCCGCGGGCGCGCTGATTGTCGAGGGCATGGAGAAGGTTCATCCTGAAGTGGCCGGCTTGCCGGAGCGCGTGTTCATCATCCGCCAGCAGTTCCAGATCCCGTGGATCCCGGGGCCGTATCAACTGACCATCAATTACCAGGTCGCGCAGCTGATCGGCGGGGCGAAACCGATTATCCAGATGAAGCCGGGCGAGAAGCAGTTCTGGCGCGTCGCCAACGCCACATTGCAGGACTTCATGCCCTTGCAGGTGATCGTCAATGGAGTCGCACAACCGCTGCAAGTAGTGTCGCTCGACGGTTATCCGCTGGCCGAGATCAGAACCCAGGATACGATCCTGCTCCCGCCGGCCGGCCGCGCGGAATTTATTGTGCAGGCGCCCCCGGCTGGGTCGGAAGCGTTTCTCTTCACGCAGGATTATTCGACTGGTCCGACAGGCAATCCTGATTTGCAGCAATCGCTCGCTACGATTCGTGTAGTCGAGGGCGCCGCTGCACCCGCGCTCATGCCGAAGACGGTGGCGCAAGCTCCTGCGATCAAGCTGAAGTATGCCGACCTGGCCGCGCAGAAGCCGACCGTCGAGCGCAAGCTGTTTTTCTCGGAAGAATTTGGTGGGACTAACGGTCCAATTCAGTTCTACATCACGGTGGACGGTCAAAAAGAAAGAGTGTTCGAACCGAACGAGAAGCCGGTGATCACCACGAAAGTGGGAGCGATCGAAGACTGGACCATCGAGAACCGGGCACTCGAGACGCATGCATTCCACATCCATCAGATCCATTTCCTGATGCTTGAAGTCGACGGGAAGCCCGTGACAAACCAGGACCTGCGCGACACCATCGACATTCCGTTCTGGGAGGGTTCGGGGCCGTATCACAGCGTGAAAGTGCGGCTGGATTTCCGGGATCCGACGACGGCCGGAACGTTTCCATTTCACTGCCACATCCTGCTGCATGAAGATCTGGGCATGATGCACAAGATGGTGGTCGAGCCGTAAATGCGTTGAACCTTAAAACTCAGAGAGGTCGTCTCGATGCGCAAGAGGATGGCATTCGTGTTGTGCGCAGGGCTGCTGGTCGCAGCCGGATATTTCGCGGGAATTCAGAAAGCAAGCGTAGTCCACGCCGAAGCGGCAGCGCCTGGGGTAGTGCCGAAATCGTATGGCAAGCTCGTCACCGCGATTCCCGATTCCATCGGCACCGGGCTGGTTTTTGAAGATGGCCAGGGCGTGATCCGGTTTGTGAGCGTTACCGGGATGAAAGAAGGCGAACTGGCGCGTTACGACTCCACGCCCACACACGGCGGGATTCCCCGGTCCTACGGGCACCTGGTTGCCGCAGTTGTGAATCACGGCATGACGGCGCTGGTTTTTGAGGACGACAAAGGCGTGATCCGGTTCGTCACTATGGCCGGCGTGACGGAAAAAGAGTTGACGCGGGAGTAGCTTCCGTCGCTCCTCCTTTCAGCATTGTCTCCTCGTGTTATGAACCGGTTGGCGGATGCGCGTGCAATCGCTGCTGGACCAGAAACGCGTAATGCACCGCCGAGAGAATCGTGAAAGCGAACGTGGCTCGCAGGAAGGACTTCAAGGCCCAGGAGACCCAAAGCACGGGATTAACCAGAAACAGCAAGGCGAAGAACACAGCAGCCACCTGCGCGCATGTATTTGCCTTGCCGAAGATGCTGGGTCGGAAGTCGCGCAGCCCGGCGATCATGAACAGCACTCCGCTGACCAGAAGAATCGAGATGTCGCGGCTGAATACCAGAACCGTAAACTTCCACGGCACAACGACCCGATACTCGATCGAAAGCACGAGAAACATGGTGCTCAGGAGCAGTTTGTCGGCGATCGGGTCGAGATACTGGCCGAGCACCGTCTGCTGGTGCAGCTTGCGCGCGAGCAGGCCGTCGAGGCCGTCACTCAGGCCCGCGAACACAAACAAAGCAAGCGCGCTGGTGAAATGATGGCCGACCAGGTTGATCACGATGAAGGGGAGAAAGATCATCCGCAGCAGTGTGAGCTGGTTGGGCGCGGTCAGGATCTGGCGCAGGTTCACTCCTGACCTCCGCCGGCGAGGAATTCTCCAGTCAGGAGCGGGGCCGGGTCCTGTCCCGTCTGCTGCGCAAAGCGCTGGCTGAGCGACAGGATGCTGCTTTCCGGCAAGTCGAGTTCAACGCGCTCCACGCGGTGCATGGGGAAGAACACCACTCCAGACGTAAACGACTCGCCGCCTTTGATCTGCGAGAGCAGGTCGTCAAAAGAAATCAGGTCGACGCCACGGAGGCTCAGGCCGACGGTCGAGAGATCGAGAATGGCGCCCCAGAACTTCTCGCGCGGGTTCGAGAGCGTCACGATGACAATGGTGCCGGGACGGAAGGGGCCAGCGGCGCGGGGCTGTTGCACGGGGGTCATGGATGGTTGATTGTCGTATTTGGGGGGTGGGAATTGCAACAGAACGACCCTGCCGACAGTCTTAGTCGGCTTCTGGCAGCGCAATTGCGCGACAGGTGTTTGGATTCATAACGTGAAGCCGGAATGCTCGTTGATCGGGTTTTGGCAATTGCTCTACCGCCCCCAGGAAATCACGATGTACCTTGCTACACACCTTCTGCATTTGAATGGCATAGTCACTATGGGGGTCTGAAACAATCTCCGTTCCGTACGCCACGTAAGTTCGCAAGTAGGTAGGAGCCAGAAGGACAGCATTTGCTAGTTCGCGTGGGAAACCCTCATTGACTCCACTGAGGAGTTCCATTTCTGTTGCCGGTTCTCCGTCGCACAAGCTGTCGCCCAGTGTCATAACGATAGTCCGCTGAAAGTCATTCTTCGGAATCAAAACCAATAAATGTTGAGCATGCATCGCATCGCGTTTCAACTGAAACGATCGGTAGGCGAACACTAAGTCGGAACGGTAGCCGCTTCCTGCATGCGTCCTGGCCTCCGATAGAGTTTCGACTGAGGTGGCGCGCACCATCTTAGACAGCGCAGCAATTTCTTGACAACTGGTTTCCTGCGGCCAGGAGAAACTCGACAAGTATAAGACTGTCAATGCAGCGCAAACGCGTCTCAATCGGCTCATCGACTGCCCTTTCGAGGCAGGCCACACGTTGGGATCAGCGTTCCCCTTCATTGCGCACCGCCTTCAAATCAATCCCCACCTGCTCAGCTTTTTTGTAGAGATGCGACCGCTCCAGCCCCAAAGCACGCGCGGTATTGGAAATCTGGTTCCGGTTGCGCTTCAGTTCGGCCAGGATCATCTGCTTCTCAAAGGCGCGGACACGATCCGCGAGTGGACCCGTTCCCGCAAACCCTGTGTCCGAAGCGCCGGACGATGCCGGCAACGCGAGCGCGACGGTATCCGCCGTGACCTCGTCGGAACTCGCCAGCAGCATCAGGCGCTCAACAGCATTCCGCAATTCGCGTACATTGCCCGGCCACCCGTATTCCTGCAACGCCGCCGTCGCGCCCGGCGTGAACCGCATCGGCTTCCATCCGTTGGCTGTGCTGACTTGCAACACGAAATGTTCGACCAGGGCCGGAATATCCTCGCGGCGCTCGCGCAGCGGCGGTAGGCGCAGCGGAAAGACGTAAATGCGGTGGAAGAGATCCTGGCGGAACTTTCCATCGCGGACATGGGCTTCGAGGTCGCGGTGGGTGGCGACGATGACGCGCACATCTACTTTGATCGAATGATCACCGCCAATGCGCTCGACTTCGCCCTCTTCCAGCACGCGCAGCAGCTTGGCCTGCATGGTAAGCGGCATGTCGCCGATCTCGTCGAGAAAGATGGTGCCGCGCTGTGCCTGCTCAAACTTGCCAACATGGCGTGCGGCGGCTCCGGTGAACGACCCTTTTTCATGTCCAAACAGCTCCGATTCGATCAACTCCGCCGGGACGGCCGCACAATTCAGCGTCACGAATGGCCCACCCGTCCGTGCGCTGCGTTCGTGCAGCGTTCGCGCGACCAGTTCTTTACCGGTGCCGGTTTCGCCCAGGATGCAGACGCGCGTTTCGCTGGCGGCCACGCGCTCTACCTGTGCCATGACTTTGCGCATGGTCTCGCCTTGCCAGACAATTTCGTGCTTGCCTAAACGCCGTTCCAGATCGCGGTTCTCACGCTCCAGGCGTCCGAGTTTGAGCGCGTTGTCGACAGTGAGCAGTAGTTTTTCCGTGGAGATCGGCTTTTCGAGAAAGTCGAGAGCGCCCAGGCGCGTTGCCCGTACGGCCATTTCGATGTGCGCCTGGCCCGACATCATGACAACGGGCGCCGCAACGCCCTGTGATTTCAATTCTTCGAGCAGGGTGAGGCCGTCTTTGCCGGGCATGACGACGTCCGACAGAATCAGGTCGAACGGCTGCGCCTTCGCCAGTTCGAGCGCACGCGCGGCGTTGTCGCAAACCGTGGCCTCATGGCCTTCCAGGCGGAACGCACGGGAAAGCGAAGCCAGCGTGTTCGGTTCATCGTCGACGATCAGTAAGTGAGCCTTTTGCGGCACGCAGCCCCCTTGAAATATTGATTCTTGATTTCTGATTATTGATTGAGACACGAGCCAACAATCGAAAATCAACAATCACAAATCAACAGTCAACAATCGCCTCTATCGCGGCAGATCCATCCGGAACGTCGTTCCTCTGTCCTTCACACTTTCGACGGAAATCTTACCGCCGTGGTCGCTCACCACCGATTGCACAATCGCCAGCCCGAGTCCAGTGCCGTGCAGTTTCGTTGTGTAATACGGCGTAAACAGCCGCTCGCACTCCTCCGGCGTCAGGCCGGAACCAGTATCGGAGACGGAGAGTTCTACGGCGCCGCCGACGGTCTGTGTACGCAGGGTAAGCTCTCCTCCCTGCGGCATGGCGTCGATCGCGTTCAACACGAGATTTGAGATTGCACGGTGCAGCAGATCGGAATCAGCCGAGATTTCCGGCAAGCTGGTTTCTAGTTCCGTGTGCACTGTGATCTGTTTCTTATCCTGAAGCTGGGCGTGGAAGACGCGCAACACGGACTGCACGACTTCGTTCAGTTGCGTCGGCTTCCGCTGTGGCTGCGGCATCTTCGCGAACTCGCTGAAGCGGCCGATGATCGTTTTCAGGTTCGTAATTTCGGCGAGGAGTGTCGATGTCCCTTCGCGAAATACCTCGTCGAACATTTCGGGCGCCTTTTCGCGGGCGCGGACCAGGTTCTCGACCGTGACCTGCAACGGAAACAGCGGGTTCTTCAGTTCGTGAGCCAGCCGCCGCGCCAGTTCGCGCCACGCCGCGACCCGCTCCGCTTGCAGTGTCCGGTCCTTCTGCTGCACAAGGTCTTCGGTCATGCGGTTGAAGGCCGAGGCCAGTTCGCCGAGTTCATCGGTCGAATCGATTTCGACCTTGGCGGCGAGATCTCCAACGGCCACTCGTCGGGCGGCTTCAGCCAAAGACTTCACCGGACGCGTGACACGCGTAGCGAACCAGAGGCTGGCCAGGATGGCAACGAAGATACCCGATCCACCAACCAGCAATGCCGTCGAAACGACTTTGCGCTGGAGTTCGACCAGGGGCCGTTGCGAACTGCCCACCAGCAGCACGCCGAGCAAGGTTTGATTGGGGCCACTGAGCGGAATGGCGTGAAAGCTTTCGGCATCAGCCGAATCAGGAGACCAGTGGATGACGCTGCGCGCCTCCTGCCCGGTTTGCCGCACCTGTTCCACAAGGGGCAACAATTTCTCGGCGCCTGCCGCCGGGCCATTCAGATCAAGCAGCGATTTTGGATTCCACTTCTCATCCAGATTCTGATAGAGCAAGACACGCGTTCCAGCGGGAATATCGAGAGTCGAAAGATAGCCCTGATCGAGACGCTCGCCGCCGATGACATAAAGTGGCTGCTCGCCGATCCGAGCCGCTCGGACCGCGAACAGTCCGAGCGTCGATCCGCTGGGAAGTTCCTCGCGCTTGAGAAATCCGCCGGCCGATCCGATGGCGCCGGGGATCGCAGGCTCGGGATATCCGAATTTCGCCTGCCATTGGGCGGAGGAGAGAATCGTGCCCTGATGATCGACCAGTTCCAGAAAGTCGAGGTGCTGCTGGTCCGCAAGATTGCGCGCCTCGCTTACGTATCCGGCGGAATCGGACGCGCCGCGGTTGATCTCAAGGGCGATACGCTGCACGGTGTCGGTCGCCGTGACGGCCTCGACTTTTCGCACGACTTCGTCACCGCGCCGCTGGAATTCAGATCGGAACTGCGCCGCGACGGCGTTGGCGCGCTCTCGGTTTGCCGCTTCGAACGAACTGCGCATCGTGCTCCAAACCGAAGCCGTGATCACCGCGACGCACAGAAACACGGTGAGCGCGAACAGCAGCAGCAGTTTCTGGCGGAAGCTCATGGCGCCTCCAGCCAGACGTCGGCGAGATTCCATCCTCCGCCACGCTCGGGATTCCAGTTGTGTACGCGTGCACTCACTGCGCTTGCCAGCGGGAGGTGAAAGAGCGGGATTACGCTATGGCCATCGAGCAGAGCACGCTCGGCAGGATAGAGGTCGTCGACGGACGAGCTTCGCAGAATCGGTGCATTCAAGCCTAGGGCCTGTGCTGCCTCGCGGAGGGAAGTCGCAGGGTCTGAGCTGGGCAGAACAATGCGAACCAGGCTCACATCCGGCGAACCGGACAACGAAACTTGGACCGTGATCCCCGCCTCGCGGGCGTTCAACGCGATGCGGTCGGCGATCAGTTGTGCCTGCGGATCACGAGGATCATAGTTCAAGGTGAGAGCCGGTTGTCGCGAATCTGCAAGGACTGCGCGCGCGCGTTGCACATTGGCTTGAACGGGGAAGACGGCATTGTAGCCAGACATCCAGTTGGGCAGGATGGCGGCGGTTGGTTCTCCGGCACCACGCAGCAACCCGGACTGGATTGGTTTGCGATTGATCGTCAGGGCGAGCGCATCACGAAGCCTGGCATCCTGCGCGCGCGTGTTTGGCGGGAAGACAAGAGCCATCAATTCGACCTGCAGTGATGTCCCGATACGAGCGCTATTCGTTCCTGACTGCGGCGAGGCTTCGATGACGTCGACCTTGCTGAGTTCCAGCGCGATGGCCTGGTCGCGCAGAGCACGGCCCAGATCGATTTCAACAACATCGACGAAGGGCCGTCCAGCCCAGCGGTCTTCACTAGCGGCGAGTTTCAGATGGCGTCCGGGCTGGAACTCAGCGACACGAAATGGTCCGGTACCGATGGGAATGCCATCAGAGTTTCGCCTGAGAATCGCATTGCGCGGCAGGGCTAGTTCCGCCGGCAGCGACGGGGAGATTGAATCTGTCTCGATCGTGAGGGTATCTGCGGAAGCGTGGACACCCCAATCGGGATGAAGATCACCAAGAATCTTCGCAATAACGGCAGCTGAGGCGGACGAACCATCATGAAATCTGACTCCATGCCGCAAGGTGAACTGCCAGCGCTTGCCATTCATCTCGCTCTGCCATGTCGTGGCAAGGCCGGGCTCAATGTGGCCTGCGGCGTCGAGCGTTACGAGGGTATCGGTCACCATGGCGAGGATGCGGGCGAGGTTCCAATAGTCGGAAGGCGTACCGGCGGCGGGAATCTCCAGCGTGTTCGGCGCAGCCTGCATCATGACACGCAGAGTCCCGCCGTAGCGCGGGCGTGTTGCGCCGGGGGCCGTGCCCAGAAGGCTAGCTGCCGCAAGCAGCAGAAATACGATACGCCTCATACCAACCTGTGTCTTCCCGCTTCACGATTGCAATTGCGTTGGTGCTATTGCTTTCGGACCAGAGAGCAACGATCGGTCCGTCGAACTCGATGGGAGCGCTCGCCGTCACCGGGTCCCGGTCAGGGATGTCGAACGCGCGCAGGCTGTCCTCCGAGGGATCTCCACTTTGTGACACCAGCAATTGCGTTCCCGTTCCGCAATTGGAGTGAATCACGGCGAGGTCACTGCCCCAGCGCACGTTGCGGATTACCTGATCTGTCATGCCGTCGAGCAGGTGAACCGAACCATCCACCGCCGCCAGTGCCCAGAGCGTGTAACCGGACCGGGGCAGGGCGGCGGCAGAATAGAAAGAAGGGCCGTTGGCGACCTTGCCAATCGGGGGCGAGAACGCACCGGTGAAGAAGTTGCGCGCAGGTGTAAACGAGGCGCGCACGCTGCCATCGTCGGCGGTCAACGGCCAGGGTTCATCGCTGTCGTTGCAAGCGACGGCAGGTGGAGGCGCCGCGCTCGATCGGCAGATGGTGCCGGGCAGATAAGCGTCAAAAAGATGATCGCGGCGCAGCAGCAATCGTCCGCGCAAATCGCGGGGCATGGTTCTTGCGTGGAGAATGGGCAGCGCGGATTCGAGTTCCCAGCGCCCACTTTGCTGGTGATAGACCGCGACCCGGTCCGCATCGAGCAACAGGAGGCGCGAGCCTGCGGGCATTTCTACCAGGGCGGCGTCGAGAATCGGCTGCTCCTGCGCGAAAAGGAAAGTGCGCCGCAGAACGACCGGCATCGCCGAAGCGGGCGCGCCGCCCGTCTGCGGTCGCGGCAGAGATACCAGTACCACGCGGCGCTCATCCTGGCCGACGACGATCTCGGCCGCCCAGACGTATTCACGCAGATTTTCCGAGAGCGTGACCTGGGCCGATCCCACAGATTCATCGGGTTTGGCGGTGCGCACTCCTTCGCCCCGAAGCTGGCCTTCCAGCGCGGTTCGAACCTCGTTTACGGAGCGATCGTCGAGCGACGAGCGGTTTGTGATCTCCAATGCGACGGCTCCCGGGCCGGTGACTGCAGCAATCTTGTGCGCCAACTGGCGGGCAGCGTCGGTGAGAGCGGACGCGCTGAGATTCTGCGGGAGAAGGACAATCGCAAGCAGCAGTAATGCCAGCCATCCGAGCCGCGTACCGCGTGACCCGTGCGATTGCATCTGTGGAATGCAGTGATTATAACTCGCGAGTTCGAGCCCTATGTTCATGGATGAGGCACTTGTACCGATGTTCGTCGGTCCTGATCGCTGTTCGCTCAGCCACTTCGTGCGTTGGTGCCACGGTTATCCGCTTCAAGCCGCGAACACCGGTCGTTGCGAACAGCGATCAGCGGTTTTCTACTGCTGTGGTTTGTCTTCTCCGGCGTCGTCAGCCTGGCTGACGTGATTCGCGGCTGTCATGCCGCTGTTAACGCCGCGAAGAATGTCATTGGTGAAGAAGAACTTGCCGTCGGCCGGAACCATCATGATCTGCAACTTGTCCGACAGGCGTTCGGCCACGATTTTGTTGATCAGCAATGGATTCTGTTTCAGGATCGCGCTCTCGCTCTGCATGCGCTCGGCGTCGGCGGCAGCGGTCAAGCGAATGCGTTCGGCTTCAGCCTGCGCCAGCAGCTTACGGCGCTCCATCTCGGCTTTGCTGTCGATGACTTTGGCGTCGGCGGCGGCTTCAGCGCCCTTGACGGTCGATTCCTTCCGCGCTTCAGCTTCCAGTTTCGACTGTTCAATCTGCTTCTGCTTCAACGGCAGCAGGTACTGCATGGCGTCGGATTCGCCTTTCGCCTGCAACACGCGCACCGCGGCCTGACCTTCAGCTTCCTTCACTTGCTGGGCCTTGGTTGCCTCTGCATCGGCTTCGGCGATCTTGACCTGCTTCTGGTGGATTTCGGTTTCGACTCCCATGCGGTCGTTCTCTTGCTCTTTCAATAGCAGGGATTCGAGGCCTTTGGCATACTCCGTGGGCAATTGGATGTCACGCAGCATCACTTCCTTAACCATGATTCCGTCGGCAGCCAGCCGCTTGCGAATCAGTTCCGCCGCGCGCTGGCGAACCTCTTCGCGTTTGGCCGAGAAGACTTCGCGTACGGTGTAGGACGGAACCAGTTCGCGCCATGCGGTCGCAACAACAGGCGGCACGATTTCCTTTTCCAGCGGTTGAGGGAGATTGGCCTGGATATAGTCGAGACGCTTCGGATCAACCTGGTAGCGTACGGTGATCGCCAGTCCGAGTGTCAGTCCTTCTTTGGCCTGCACGCGGAGCGGTTCAGCTTTTGCGCCTTCCTTGGAGAGCGTTTCTTCGGTGATGCCGGTGGTGAACAACTGGTCGCGCGTGTTGAAAAGTTCCACGCGTTCCACCAGCGGCGTGACCACGTGGACTCCAGGATATAGCGTTCCGGTCAGTGTGCCGCGTGTCTGGCTTACGCGGATGCCGGCCATGCCGCTGGGCACGACAACGATGGCCGCCGAAATCAGCAGCGGCGCCCAGGCGAGACACGCCAGGGCGATGGAAGTCCTCCAGCGTCCAACCGGCTCCGGGGGCATCGGCGTGGTGCCCTCCGGATACAGACGGCCACGTTTGTAGGCAATGAGCAGGTACAGGTCATAGGTGAGAATTCCAGCGGCAATCGCGAACATCGCAATTCCCGCCCCGAGCAGCAGGTACTTCACGAACAACATGGGGATCCTCCTTCGACGGTGAATGTCAGCGTTTTTGCCCAGGTTTGAGAGGTTCCGGGCGGCGGGCAAAGACCACGCGGAAGATACGTCCGAAGATGAGTTCTTCGATCAAAATCGCGGTGGCGAGCGAGAAGGTCAGCCCGCCGACGATCACCATGAATTGCAGCATCGTTTCCATAAAATCCTCCTTAGCGCTTAGCGCTCATGTCCTAGCGGCACTCGTTTAGTGCCCGCCGCCGGCTCCAGCTTCTGTCTGAACCCGGGCGATCGCGTCATTAATTACGCTCGATCCCGCGTCAGGACCGAAGACAGCTGCGATCTGTTCGTCGCGCTCAGCCAGGATCTCAACCTCGTCGCCGACCTCAACCAGGGAGAACAGTTCCTCGACATCCTGCTTACCCATCCGGATGCAGCCGGTCGAAGCCGCTTTTCCGATGGAACCCGGCTGATTGGTTCCATGAATTCCGTAGCCCGTCGCGCTCAAGCCCATCCATCGGGAGCCGACAGGATTGTTTCCACCGGCAGGAATGACCAGGCCTTTGTGGTAATACGTGGGATTCGCCACGCGATTGACGATCTTGAATTTTCCGACCGGGCTCGGTGTCGAAGTCTTGCCAACGGCAACGTGATAGACCTTCCAGACCACGCCGTTCTGCAGCAGAGCCAGTTTGCGATCCGGCAGGCTGACTACAATCCAGCGCACCGTGGCCTTGGCAAACGCAGGTGCTTTCTCGGTTAGCGGACGCGTGCTGGGAGCATTTTGCGGAACCTGGAACGCCGCGCTCATGCCGGTCATCACCAGCACAACCGCCAGAATCCATGCCTGTCCCCGCTGCCGCTTTGCGCTTTCCCCTGCCGTTTGCATCGCCTGGCTCCCTTTGGCGTGACCGCTCACACCAAGGGAAATGGCAGGTAGAAGGCCAAGCGTAACCTATTGATGGAGAAAGAGTTGACTTGGATTAAGTTGTGTATCGTCGAACTCGACGTGTCAGGGATGACACGAGAGGATAGCGGATCTTCCAGCGGCGGGAACAGCTAAGACGCACACCCACGGAAACGGAACAAGACGTCATTCCGTGGGTCAATGAAGAGGGCTATTTCGTGGCGCTTTGCGCTTGGGCAGGTGGCGGCCCTACGTCAGGTGGCAGTTCACCATTCAGCGATTTCAGGAACTCCAGCAGGTCCGCCCGCTCCTGTCCGGTCAGGAAATCGAGTGAATGAATCTCTTTGTCCAGATGCGGATTAGAGTTTCCTCCGCCGATGTAGTGGTCAATCACAGCTTTCAGGTCGGGCATGCTGCCGTCGTGCATGTAGGGCGCGGTCCTCATGCAATCACGCAACGACGGGGTCTTGAACGCGCCCATGTCGGCTTCGTTCTTCGTTTCAGTGTAACGGCCCTTGTCCACGAACTCCCCACGCGTGTCGGCGCCGATCCCGAGGTTGTGGAACTTGTTGTCGGTAAACAACGAGTACTTTGCGGCGATGGTGTGGCAAACCTGGCAATTGCCTTTCTTCGGATTCACAAACACCTTCAAGCCGCGCTGGGCCGATTCCGACATTGCTGTCTTGTCGCCGCCATAAAAGTACCGATCAAACGCCGAGTTGCCACTCACCACCGTGCGCTCGAACGAGGCGATTGACTTCGTGACCATGTCGATCGTGATCTGGTCGGTGCCCCAGGCCTTCTTGAACTCCTCGCGGTAACTGGTGTCCTTCTGCAGGCGCTCTTCCACGCCCTTCAGGGTGTGTGCCATCTCAACCGGATTCGCCATCGGCCCGGCAGCCTGTTCTTCGAGGCTGGTCGCCCGTCCATCCCAGAACTGCAACGTGTAGTAAGCGGAGTTGATCACAGTAGGGGCATTGCGCGTGCCCGTCTTCCCCTGCACTCCGTTCGACACGACTTTATTGTCGGTAAAGCCCAGCGCCGCGCTGTGACAGGTGGCGCATGAGATAGTTCCGTCAACGGAGAGCGCCGGATCGTAATAGAGCCGCCTTCCCAGGGCGATAGTCTCGGCAGTCGGCGGATTGTCAGCTGGAATGGGAACCGGCGGCAGGCCCAGCGGCGCCTTGATCGTGATGGTCTTACCCACGGGCATCACTGGACTTCCGGCGGTCACGATCTCACGGTTGGATATCAGCAACCAACTGGCGCAGGTCATAACGGCCAGCGTCGCCAGCACTACGAGAATAAAATTGCGATTCATATAGTCCCTGTGACAATTTGAGCCACGGGCGCCAACGCCCGTCCCGGCTTCAATTCTAAATCCCTATCCGACCTTCCATGCGGTGATCGGCCGCACGCGGCTTTGTGCGCCACTCTATCCAGTCGGACTTCGCCGCGCTATCGTGTAGGCATGGCGTTCGGCCGACCCAGGAAGTTGTACACGGAAGAGGAACTTTACGAGTACGCCATTGGTGCGCTGGCTCGCCGCATGCGCTCCGTCGCGGAATTGAAGCGCCTGCTGCGCAATAGGGTCGAAGCCGAAACGGAAATTGGCAAAACACTGGTCGAACTGGTCATTGTTCGCCTCAAAGATCACGGATACCTCAACGACGCCCGCTACGCCGCGGCCTATTCATCCTTCCGGCGTGATAACGAAAAGTACGGCCGGCGCCGTGTCATCACTGACCTCAAGGTAAAGGGCGTACACAGTGAGGTGATCGAGAAGGCGGTTGCCTCGGCGTATGAAGACGTCAATGAGGAAAAGCTGGCGCGTGATTACCTGAAACGCAAGCGATACAACAAACCCAAGGACCAGAAACAGGCGGCCCGCATTTTTCGGCAGCTTACGCGGGCCGGATTCGGGTCGAAGACGATTTTTACCATCCTGAAAAAGTGGGACGTGGATGATGAGACTCTCGCCGTACTGGAAGGGGAGTCTGAGGATCACGACTAACCGGTGATTTATCCTAGGCTGGAATCTTGCTCGCATCACCGGTTGCGCTGTTTCGCGGCATCCTACATACTCGTGGCAATCGGGGTTTCCACATAAGGAGGAACCATGAGATCGAAACTCTCCCTGGCCGTTGTGTTTCTGGCGGCCGCGACGTTCGCCTACGCGCAAGGGGCCGGCGACGACGTCAAGAAGGCTGCCGACGACACGGGCCACGTCACCAAGAAGGCCGCGGAGAAAACGGCACACGGCACGAAGAAGGCCGCCGACAAGACCGCCGACGCCACCACCGACGCAGCCAAGAAGACTGGTTCCGCGACGGAAGATGCGGCCAAGAAGTCCGGTTCGGCTACCGAACACGCCGCCAAAAAGACTGGGTCTGCAACGGAAGACGCGGCGAAAAAGAGCGGCAGCGCTACCGAAGGAGCCGCGAAGAAAACAGGGAGTGTCTTCAAGAAGGGCGCGAAGAAGACGGCCCACGGCGTGAAGAAGGGTGCCGAAAAGACTGCCGACACTGTGAAATAGCAGTCTGAACTACGTCTCTGCCACAGGGACACGGAGAAACCCATTGCAGAAGTCAGAAGGCAGATTGCAGAAGTAAAACCGTTCGTGCCTCACTTCTTCAATTTGACTTCTGATTTTTGCCTTTTTCCGTGCCTCCGTGGTGATCGTGCAGCTCAGCCTTGTCCCACAACCTTCTCGCGAATCAAGTCGTCGATGTCGCCGATCTTGTCCCCGATCAGGTTGATCTTGTGGGCCAGGCCCTGGATTTCCGTCTCGGCGCGGCGGTTCACTTCGAAATCCAGTTCGCTGCGCAGGCGGTCTTTCTTGTCCTGCCGGTTCTGGCTCATCATGATGATGGGCGCCTGGATCGCCGCCAGCATTGACAGGAACAGATTGAGCAAGATGAACGGATAGGGGTCCCACGCGCGTCCTTTCAGCAAAATATTCGTCCCGGCGTAAGTGATGAGGGTGATGGCGAAGATGGTGATGAAGGTCCAGGAACCGCCAAATGACGCCACGATGTCGGCAACGTGTTCGCCGAAGGTCTCCTGTTCCTCGATAACCTGATTTGGGTTGCGGGCCGCCCTGACCCGAACGAGCTTCTGCGAGGCGTGAAACTGCCGGCCTAACACGGCAAGCATATCCATGCCGGCCATGGGCTTGCGTTGCAGCAGGATGGCGATGTCGTCGCGGTCCACTTCCAGGCAGACGGTTTCCTGCAAGGCGATCGCGCCGGATTGATGGTGCGTCTGATCCAGCATCGAGGCAAAGCCGAAGAACTCGCCCGCCGCCGGCTCGTCCACGACGACTTCCTGGTGGTCCTCATCGACGGTCGTAACCCGCACCATTCCCGAAACCACGACGTAAGCACGCCCGCCGGGATCGCCGATCTTGTAGATACGCTGCCGCGCAACGAAGTTCTTCACTTCGACCTGGCTGGCCAGGACGGCGGTTTCGTCATCGTCGAGCAGGGCGAAGAGTGGAACCTGTTTAAGGGTTTCAGGATTGCAGGACATGTCTTCCTCCGTGACGCACGGCGTGGATAGCGCAAAGAGAAAATCATAACCACAGAGGACACAGCGGGCACAGAGGAATTCGGTTCTCCCGGTGTTCCTCCGTGTCCCCTGGTTAAAGGGGTTCTCTGCGCCCTCGCGGACTTTCTCCTGGCGCTCGGCGGTTCAAGGTTTTACCTCTGCAATCTGACCTCTGACCTCTGCCCTCGTCATGAATCGTTTAGAATCAATATTTCGCATGCCCACTGGCTCCCAAATCCGCCGCAAGTTCCTTGATTTCTTCATCGAGAAGGGACACCGCGAAGTCCATTCCTCCTCGCTCGTCCCAGCCAACGACCCGACACTGCTCTTCACCAACGCCGGGATGAACCAGTTCAAAGACGTCTTCCTCGGCCTGGAAAAGCGCGACTACTCGCGCGCCACGACCTCGCAGAAATGCGTGCGCGCCGGAGGCAAGCACAACGACCTCGAAAACGTCGGTTTCACCAACCGCCACCACACGTTTTTCGAGATGCTCGGCAACTTCTCGTTCGGCGACTACTTCAAGAAAGACGCAATCGCCTACGCCTGGGAACTGATCACGTCGGAGAAGTGGTTCGGGATCGACAAAGCCAAGCTCTACGTCACGATCTTCAAGGGCGAAAACGGGGTCGAGCGCGACTCCGAGGCTTATGACCTGTGGTTAGGCCAGGGCGTGCCCAAAGACCGCATCTATGAGTTCGGATCGAAAGACAATTTCTGGCAGATGGGCGACACCGGCCCCTGCGGCCCCTGCAGCGAGATTCACTACGACATGGGCGTGGCCGCGTCCGATCAGGGCCATACCGACTGCGCCTTCGGTTGCGACTGCGGACGGTATGTCGAGATCTGGAACCTCGTGTTCATGCAGTTCGACCGCGATAGTTCGGGAAAGCTAACGCCGCTGCCCAAGCCGTCGATTGATACAGGTGCAGGGTTGGAGCGGCTCGCGTCGGTGATGCTAAACATTGGCGACCCGGCAAAGATTTCGAATTACGACACGGATTTGTTTATCCCGCTGATTGACCGAGCCACACAACTCCTTGAGATGGATGATGTCAATGTCATAGTAGAGATCGCAGAGGAAGGGGCCGGTCGACCATCCGCAGCCTCCCTCCGCGTGATTGCCGATCACTCCCGCGCCGCGACGTTCCTTATCTCCGATGGTGTCATTCCCTCGAACGACGGTCGCGGCTATGTTCTCCGCAAGATCATCCGCCGCGCCATCACCCACGGACGCCTCCTCGGCCAGACCAAACCGTTTCTGAACGAGATGGTGTTTGCCGTTCGCGAACTGATGCAGGATGCGTATCCGGAGTTGAAGGAGTCAGCGGAGCGAGTTTCCAAGATGGTGAAGGCGGAAGAGATTCGATTTGCTCGGACTATTGACCTCGGCCTTGCAGAGCTCGAAAAGGATTTCGCGGATTATCGTCGACGTTACGACGTCGCGTCGAGGATTGCTGGTGCTAAAACCTTTGAAGAAGCAAACAGGATCGCCGAAGCGGAGGGCGGTGGCCCGTTGGGTGACGACTACGTGGATTCCTACGGGAGAATCCTCGCGAAGGGTCCGACTTACGATGGTTACGACGCGTTTGCTCTGTATGAGACCTTCGGACTGCCGTTAGATTTCATGCAGGATGCCGCCCGCGATCAAGGGATCAGCTTTGATCAGGTGGGATTCGATGAGGCGATGGAAGCCCAGCGCGAGAAGGCGCGCGCTTCATGGAAGGGAGCGGCAAAGCAGACGGTGAGCACTGAGTATCAGCGTCTGTGGCAGGACAACAACCCGCATGCTCCGTCGGATGAGCATCCACTCGGTTTAGCGTACGTGCCCGATGACCAGCGTCCTAAGAGGAATTCAGAATTCGAAGGATACCGCCAGACCCGCTCCGACAATTGCGAAGTGCTGGCCATCATCAAGAACGGCCAAGGTGCGCAGGAACTCAAGCCCGGCGAATCCGGAGAAGTCATCCTCGATCACACGCCCTTCTACGCCGAGTCCGGCGGACAGGTCGGCGATCGCGGCTCGCTCTACTCCGACGATCACAACACTGTCGTCGCCGAGGTGACCGGCTGCTACTACCCGATTCAGGGCGTGCGTGCACACCAGGTCGTCGCCAAACAGGCCCTTCGCATCGGTGACAAACTTGATGCCGTCGTCAACACCGAAGTGCGCGCCGCCACCATGCGCAACCACACCGCCACGCATCTGCTCCATGCCGGACTGCGCGAAGTTCTTGGCAAGCACGTGAAGCAGGCTGGGTCGCTGGTCGCGCCGAATCATCTGCGCTTCGACTTCTCGCATTTCACCGGAGTCGAAGACGAAGAGTTGCAGGACATCGAGGACATCATCAACAAAGAAGTCCTGCGCAACACGAAGATCGAGGTCATCGAGAACGTTCCGATCGACGTGGCCGTCAACGAGTATCACGCCATGGCGCTGTTTGGCGAGAAGTACGGCGACAAGGTGCGCGTGATCAAGATCGGAGACTTCTCGACCGAACTCTGCGGCGGCACGCACACCGCGCAGACTGGCGAGATCGGCCTGATCAAGATTCTGAAAGAGGGAAGCGTGTCGTCGGGCGTGCGCCGCGTCGAGGCCATCACCGGCGAGGGCTCGGTGCACCATTTCCGAAAAGACCATCAACTGGAGAACGTCGTTGCAAGCCTCACGAACAAAGAAGCCGACTCCCCTGCCGACGCTCTCCGCGCCGAACTCGAGCGCCGCGACGCCGAAATCAAGCGCCTTACCCGTGAACTCGACCAGGCGCGGATGAAGTCAGCCTCGTCGAGTGCTGCGAACCTTGGAGACAAAATCAAAGAAGTACGCGGCGTCAAAGTGCTTGCGCACCGCGTTGACAACCTCGAGCGCCCGCAACTGCGTACACTCGTCGACCAACTTCGCGACAAGCTCGGTTCCGGCGTAGTTGTGATAGGATCGGCGACCAACGGAAACGTCTCGCTGATTGCGGGCGTGACCAAGGACCTGACGGGGCGAATTCAGGCAGGAAAAGTTGTCGGCAAGGTCGCCGAGAAAGTCGGCGGCAAAGGCGGAGGCCGTCCTGATCTGGCTGAAGCCGGCGGCAAAGACGCCGCTGCGCTGGACTCCGCGCTGGCAGATGTGTACAGGGTGGTGGAGTCTTTGTTGAACTGAGTCATTGCGCGATTGACTCAATGAATCAATGACTCAATGATTCAATAATTCCATGGACGATCGCATCTACTTCATCGAGCACAAAGGCAAGCAGATTTTGCTGCTCGATTTTTCTCGCGCCAGCGCGCAGCAAATGCAGCTCCTGCTCGAGCACGTACGCATTACGGTGGCGCAGCATGCCCGGGAATCGCTGGTCACGCTGGCGGATTTTACGGGAGCGGAGATCGACCGTACCGTGGCCACGAAAATCAAGGAAGTGTTGACTCTCGACCGCCCGTTCGTGAAGAAGACGGCCTGGCTTGGTACAGAGAAGATTCCGCACGCGCTTCTGGAGAGCTTTCACAACTTTTCCCGCCGCGATATCGTGATCTTCCAAACGCGAGAAGAGGCTTTGGACTGGCTGATGAGCGAATAGCGATTTCGCTACGGCTTGCCCTGGAGTTTCACGCCATGCCAGGGGCAATAGTCCCAATCCGCATGAACGCGTTCTTTTCCAACAGGGCAATAACGGGCCGGCGAGAACGACGTTAGCGGGGTCCTCCACAACAGGATCGTCTCCGGTTCGCCGACAAGGTCTTTGAGCACCACCGAGAAACTCCCCTTCGCAGCTTCGTCGGCGATCTGCTTGCCGGATTTCGTGTGGGCCGGGAAGAATATCATGGCGAAGTTTTCGCCGGCGCGTCCCATCGCATTCGCCAGCATCGGCCGCATGAGATCCGCGAGTGTTTTGGCATCGCCGGTTACTTCGGGAAGGGCTACATACTCCTGGCCTTCCGAATCGCGGATCACGATTTTCTTTTGCAGGTCCGCAGGCGTGGTGTAGTCAAACGTTCCGAGAGCGCTGACCTTAGCCAGGAATACGCCCAGGATCGTGTAGTCCTTGAGCGCTTTCAATTGTTCCCGCGTTTTCGCTGGATCACTGCCGCGCTTCTCGGCTGAGTAAGCCCAGAACTCGAACGGGACCCACCACACCAGTCCTATATGGTTGTTGACGTTGACGCCAAGTTGCGTTTCGCGGATGACGTCCGGGTCGTCCGTCGTGTGTATGTTCGAAGCCAGAGCAGGTGCAAGATCCTTGGCTGCAGGCGCAGGAGTGGTTTGGCCCCAGGCCGTTGTCACAAACAGACAGCTGACCAGAAACACACTCATGTATTTGTGGCGAAAGTTCATAGTGAACAAGGGGTATCACGCGACGGAGGCCCACACCAGAAGAAAATGAAGCGAAACAATACAGTAGTTACCAACCACTAACCACTGACCACTGCTTTTCAGCTTCTCCAGCTCAGCGGTACTGGTCCGGTCATGGGATGCCGAAACTCGCCGCCACTCTTCTTTACGTCGAGCATGGCCTCCTTCAGCGCGAAGTACCATTTCGCCGGACGGTCGGCGTCATCAACCAGCATCAGGTGCGGATTGGTCTTCAATCCCTCGGACTGCAACTCCATCGTTCGCCGGTCCTGTTCGACGAATTTCGCAAAGACGAATTTCAGCAGCTCTGGACCGAACGGCACCCAGCGGAAGATGTTCCACGCAGCGACGACGTCGATCCGGCATTGGCTGCGCGTGATCGGAGTGACCGTCGTCAGGCTCGAGAACCAGAACTTGCCGGCGCGGATGATCTCCGAACGCATGTTCGGCAGAGTGAAGTCAATGGTCGTCGTGATCGAGTCCGCTTTGGCATAAAACCGCAGAATCTTGTACGGAGCGCTGTTCGAACTCGGCGTGTGCGCGCTCATGCGGAAGCCGTAGGGGATCGGCTCGAAGGTCTTATGTTTTTCGTGGATCGAGTGCCGCGTCCGCCACCACCACGCCTGATGTACGAATGGCCCGTGCGCGGGGTCCATCAGACCAATGATGCCGTGATCGACCGAGCACGGCAGATCGGCGGTGAGATAGGCGAGTTTGTACTTGTCGCTGAACTTCGGGACTTCGGGCGCGGGAGTAGGAGCCGGAGACGGCTTGCTGAAGCCAGCCCCTGCCGGCGCGGGGTCGGGAATAAACACCCAAATGAAATCGTCGCGCTCCTCGCAGGGATAGCTGCCCGCATAGATGCGGTCGACTTTCAACTTCTGGTCAGCGACCAAAGATGGCACCAGCGTGCACTGCCCGGTGTGAGCCTCGAATTTCCATCCGTGATAAGAGCACTCGACTACCGCACCGTCGAAACCACCGCACGAAAGCGGCATGCCGCGGTGCGGACAGGCATCGCGCAGCGCAAAGGGATCGCCTGCGCGGTCGCGTCCGAGGACGAGTGGCGTCTCCAGTAGCATGCACTTCGTGAGCTTGCGTCCCAGTTTGTCGCTGGGCAGAGCCCGATACCAGAAGCCGAACAGCATCAGGGAGTCGGGGGTCTTCTGTTCGAGTTGCGATTCCTCGGGCATGTGACTGCTGAGGATATCAAAAGCTCTCGGCTCCAAGCTCTCAGCTCTCAAGAAAACCAGATGTGCAGGCGCGATTAGATGAGAGCTGAGAGCTAAGAGGGGGTTTTATTTCAGTCTCGTATTCAGATTCGCGTAGGCTTCCTGCGCCGTTCCCGGCTCCTCAAGGTGAGTAAGGAAGATGTGACGCAGTGCGGCCGGCCCGATGCGGCCGTCGATATAGGCATCGTAGAGGTCGTTCCCGAGCAGGCACCCAATCTGCTCGAGTACATACTCGCGCTTGCGCCCACTGAATTGCAGCGCTCGCATCCATTCCACTCCCGCCAGGCGCTTTGGCTGAGTCCGGCCGGGTTCGCGATGCCAGGCAAGAAAATCGAGGGCATCGACCGCGTCCGGATAGTGGAGCGCAGTCTGCTGTTCCAGATCCTCCCGCGTCAGGTCGAACATCTGACGGAGATCTGCATCGCGAAATGCGGGACGCGCCGGATGCAGAATGCGCGAGCCGAAGCAGGCCAGGGCATTTTCCAGCGTAGCGGCGAAGAAGGAGTCGTTGGGTGTTCGTGGTTCCGGGACCTTTCCATTGACGCGGTTCGGCAGTCCACGGCAGGCGTGGTGCAAGAAACGCGCGGCATCTTCGGTGGCGGAGGTCATGTCGAACTTGCGAATATAGAAGGCGTTCAGCGGCGCCAGGTACGCGCTTCCGCGCTGGTGAACCTGTTGCAGCATGGTTTTCCGCTGGGCGACTGAGAATCCCTTTCGCGAGAGAAGCCGGCGCAGCAGCGCGTCGGAGTTGCGCGAGTAGACTTCGGGCATCAGATCGATCAACTGGCGCGGCTGGGTCGTGTTGTGCGCCGAATAGACTTTGATCCCCAGAAAACGCACCAAGCCATCAATCAGGTTGTAAACCGTCGGACCGAGGTCGGGAGCATCATCGTCGCGCACGCAGCGGTTCAGGTAGAGGCGGTAGTTTTCGTACTTCTCCAGTGGCGTAGCATTGAACACACAGAGGACGTCATCAGCGACTCGGACCGCCTCGACATGTTCCGATTGTTCGCCGGCAGCGCGCCAGTAAAGCGCGTCCACATTCTGCAGGAGGGTCAGCATGTGCTCGTCGGGCAGCACGGCGCGCACCTGCTCCGGGAGATGGCGCGGCGCGAGATGCGATTCCCCGAACAGAACCAGCAGGAGCGCGTCCGGATGGCGCTGCCGCATTTCGGAGATCTTCTCAGCGGCGTGACGATCGCGCGCACCGATCTTACGAAGATCCTCGCGCGGCATGCAGTCGAGCCCATAGATGCCGGCGGCATGTTCCCTGGCAGCAGAGAGCAGTTCGAAAAAGGGAGTCCAGTCATATCCCCAATCGAGGTCGAAACGAATGCGCTGGCGGAACTCAGCTTCGTCGATTTCGCCGCTCCACCATTCGTCGACGATGTGCTGGTCACGGGAGAAAATCGTTTCGACGCCCAGGACGACGGGGCGGCTTCGCAATTCCGAATTGCGGATCAGGGATGCGAGGTAACGTTGCGAGCCGGGCAACGCATGGTAGTCGCCGACGAGCACGATGCCGAACTTTGCCACGGCTTCGGTTACTCCCATCGTCGTGAGAACGGTATCGTAGGAGCGGTAGGCGTCACGGAAGTCGCGTAGATACTTGCGGCCGCCGGCGTGATCGTAGCTGCGGATTTCGCGCTCAACTCCGGCGAGCGCATGAAGCTGCGCCGCGCTGCGCCGTGACCGTAAAATGCCGTGCGAGGCCATGTTGGTTTAGAAGGCAAAACGTCGTGCGCCGGCCCACCGGAAGTTGGTTGATGTCTTGATTGTTGATCCTCGATTTCGGTTGTCGGCCAACCGTAATCAACGAGCAACGCTCAATAAATCAGCCGGTTACGCGAGTGGCGACTTCCGGTTCTGGTTGATTTCCCAAACGCGAAGCGCGAGAATCTCGACTTCGCCAAATCATCATCCAAAATCGTCAATCAACAACTCCCGGAGGGCCTGCCTTGTCTTTTCACCCGCCACAAAACCTGACCGTCGCTACCGCCGGCGCCAGTGGATCCTTATTTCTCAAGCACCTGCTATTGACGATCGAGCGCGATGAGCGGGTGAAGACTGTCAACTTCATCGCTTCCGACAGCGCCCTTCGGGTGATGGCGGAAGAACTTGCCATCGAAGGCCGTTCCGATCTCCTGCGTCAGATCATCGGCTCGCCCAGCGCGAAGATTCAGCAGCAGGCGAATGCCGACATCGGCGCCAACGTGGCCAGTGGGTCGTACCCTTCCGATGCAATGATCGTGATCCCGTGCAGCGTGGGTACCCTGGCCCGCATCGCCAACGGCGTTGCCTCTCACCTGATCGAGCGGGCTGCCGATGTCACGCTCAAAGAGCGCAGACCGCTGGTGTTATGCGTGCGTGAAACGCCACTGAACAAGATCCACATCCGCAACATGTCGCTCGCCGCCGACGCAGGCGCGACCATCTTTCCGCTGATTCCCGCCTTCTACTACCGCCCGCAGACCTTCGAAGCCATGGCCCAGGAGTTTGCGAATCGCGTGTTGGGCCACATCGGACTGGGGCAGCAGGATGCGTATCGGTGGAAAGGCTAGCTCTCGGCTCTCAGATGTCAGCTCTCAGGTCCTTCTCCAGCCCTCCGTTGGTTTTCGGAGAGCTGACTGATAGCTGCGAGCTCCTTAAAGATCTTTGACTTAGGGGGATTCGTCCGCCTGCTTTGCAGGGTCCTTTCAGTCTAGGTTCGGAAGTATGACGAAGGTAGATACCCCCGGGACGTGTCCGGCAGTTCCCAGCAGGGTTGTCAGCAACACGGTTGCTGCAGCCAGCAGCTGGTGGCCAAGAGCTAGAGCCAATCAGTGTTGACCGTCATGGCACTCCACATCCGTGCCGTTGACTGCTAGCACGATTCTTTGTACTCTGCGCTTACACCGGAAAGGAGGTGGTCGGATGCAAAGTTCAGATAGTCATAGTTGTTCCAGACCAGGTGAGGTGGCTGAGACTTAGAGCGGTAGCTCTAAGGGGAGTTCCTGAGGACCCTTGGTCGGGGAAATCGGGAACATTCTCTCGCAAACGATCCGTGAGTATGGGCTGATCCGCCCGTCACACGCTGTGACGGGCACCGGAAAGAGCGAGGGGCCACGAGAGTGACCGCCTCAGTCAATCCCAACCAGTCCACCGGACGGCCCGCAGGCTGCAAGGCTTGCGGGCTGTTCTTTTTTCAGTTCTCAGCTCTCAGTGAGAACCTAACCCTCGAACTGAGAATGAGATCTGGGTTGGAACCGGACATGCTCTTACAGGGTCACAGTCAAGAACGCTGTCCAGATTCCTGCGCAGCTTGGAATCCGAACGCAGGCTGTTGCATCTTGAGGAATGGGAGACGGAATCCGCATACCGCCTGAGACTTGGGGTTTGAACTGAGAAGCTATCTCATATAAATGGTTTTCGGGAGGGCACGGCTTCAGCCGTGCCGCTTAGATCCACAAAATACGCGGGCTTTAGCCCCTGAGGCCCAGTCCGCTTACGCCGCTGGTTCATTATGAGATCACTTCTGAGAACTGAGAACTGAGAACTGAGAACTGGGAACTGACAACTGATGTTAGATGACAAACATTACCGCGCCCGCATTACCAGCCGTCAGGACTTCGCGCCTGATCTCTGGGCGATCCGTGTCGATCCGGGAGCCGAGTTCGCATTCCTTCCCGGGCAGTATGCGACCTTGGGAGTCGAACGCGATACGCGCAAGATCGAACGACCGTACTCAATTGTGTCGTCGCCCTACGAGAAAGAAGTCGAATTCTTCTTCGAACTCGTGCCCGAAGGCCAGACCACGCCGCCGCTGTACGAACTGCAACTCGGCGACGAAGTCCTGATGCGCAAAATCGCTAAGGGCCGCTTCACGCTCGATACCTCGCAGCCCGGCCGCAACAAGCACCTGATGATCTCAACTGTGACCGGTGTTGCACCGTTCGTCAGCTACGTCCGCACTCTGTTCACTGACTGGAAGAAAGGCAGCTTCGCCGGCGACCACCAATTGTTCCTTCTCAACGGCGCCAGCCGTTCCTGGGAATTCGGCTATTGCGAAGAGCTGGAAAAATACGCGCGCGAAGCCCCGTGGTTTACCTACCTGCCGACCATCAGTCGCCCGCACGAAGACGAAAAGTGGACTGGCGAGACCGGCCGCGCCGACGATGTCCTCCGCAAATACGCCGACCAGTGGGGATGCACCTCCGAAAACAGCATCGCCTACCTCTGCGGACACCCCGAGATGGTCGAGCACGCCAAAGGCATCCTGAAGCGCATCGGCTTCGAGAAAGAGCACTTCAAGGAAGAGGTGTACTGGGTGCCGGCGAAGGCGGGAAGCTAGTTCTCAGTTCCTCGCCCGCGGCTTATCTTGGAACATGTCGAGATGAGTGAATTGCGAGCGGGCGCACGGCAACGAGACTGCATCCCGCCGGAGTCATCAGACGCACTCTGATATGAAGCGAGGCCGTACCTCCCGAGATCGGTGCGTTTTCTATGATGTCGATCGTGTCTGCGGCCGTCTGAAAGGGAACGTCGTCAGCAATGAGGAGATTGAGCGTGCGCTCCTCACGTACACTGTAGATCTCCGAAAGGCGCGCTCCCAATGTGTTCCATTCCAGAGGCTCTTCATTCAGCAGAACCTTGCCCGCGTCGGTTACGTGCAGACGTGTGACCCTGTCGAATTCGCATCGCGCGGGACCGAGTTCGATGCCAAGGCCGGTCGGCCTTCGGGGGGAAAAGAACGGTGTACATAGGGCAACTAGAGCAGCCAGACAAGTCGCTGCGATCAGTGGGTATGGTGAAAGGTGCGAAAACGGTTTTCTGAGTCCCAACTTCTCTCCGATCGGGACGTACCCGTTGGTTCCCTCAGAAAAGTTGTGTGGCCGTATGTTCTTGAGCAGGTCCACTCTCACACGGAGATAGTTGTAGGCCCATGTCGCTGGAACCGCCACGAGTATCCCCGCTGCTGTTGTAAAGAGTGCGGAGGCAATATGTAATGCCATCATTGCCTTAAAAGTGTTGGCCTCCATATTGATGCCTGCGAACATGCCAGACCCGCCCATAATGCCGACACAGGTGCCCACGGCTCCGAGATAAGGAGCGGCGGATGCAATAGCTGCAAGGATACCTAGTTGAACACTCAAGTCGGCCGAGAGCTTTCTTCGACTTCGATCTGTGATATCAGTCTCTAGTGTGCATCGACTTAATCGGTAGTGACAGGAAACACGGATGGAGACAAAGACAACATAGGCAAGCATCAGCGCTAGGACGATGAGGTCGAGGCGCCGAGGCCAGCTCATGCTGCGCCATAAATACCCGACACTCCATTCACATCCGTACGGTTGCCACGAGTCAAGACAAGCTTCGGGCATCGGGATGGCCACGCTTCAGTTTTGACGCTCGTTATGAAAAGACACCGGATCGCTTGGTCAGGTTCCCTTCGCGGCCGGGGATCGGGTTGTCTGCAATCCCGATCCTCCTCAGCGAATTGTTTCCAGATCGCCGCGAATGACCCCAGTTCCAGCTAGAGCTTCTTGCTACATTTCTCAGCCCACAGGCCACGAATATGCTCGGCCAATCTGCCCTGCTTCTGTATCTCAACGACTTCATCCATTTCTTTTGAATGCGCCTTCGGATCCTGCTCAAGTATTTTCTGATACGCCCGGAGCATGGATTCCATCGCAGCCACGCCCGTCGTGGCTGCGTCCTTGCCCTCGTCGGGATGTTCAATCACAAAGGCTGTAGTGGCGGCCAGCGCAACTGCTCCGAGGTCGCCGCTATGCTTGTACTTCGCCTTCCACGGCATATTTGCTGAGCAAATCGATACGTGAATGTCCGGCACCTCGGCTGCCCAGCGCAGAAGCCATGAATAGTCATCGCGTAAAGATGGATCGGTGGGTTGTCCTTCAAGCGCTTTGGCAATGCTCACCGCTCGCGCCCTTTCTTCCGGGGTTGACGGAGCGTGTTTTTGTTCCTGCGCTGCCAGTCCGAAACATAGAACTAATACGATGATCACACTCGTTATGATTTTGGACATCTACTGTCTCCTCTGCTGTCCTTCTCAATTCGTGTACACCCTCACGTAATCCACCAGCATCTCCGACGGAAACGGCGTGGACCCATCCGGTGGACCAGGCCAGTCTCCGCCGATCGCCAGATTCAGAATGATGAAGTTGCTCTGCCCCGCGTCGAAGGGCCAGACTGCGCCGGGCAGTGGATTCAGGCTCGACGGCGTAAATGACGCGTAGATGTTCGCCGGATCGTCAATGTAGTACTTGACGCTTCCCGGCGACCAGATCATCCCGTAGGTGTGCCATTGCGCCGCCGTCTCGCCTCCGGAAAAGTAATAGATAACTCCCAACCCCGTCCCCCCGGTGAAGCCTGTCCCGTGAACCGACCCGGCATTCCAGTCGGGCGATCCGGCCGCGTTGATACGCTCCAGCACGTCCATTTCGCCACACGCAGGCCAGTTGATGGTGGCGAGGTTGTTGCCCAGCAGCCACGCTGCCGGCCAGAATCCCTGCGCCTCCGGCACCAGCGCGCGAAATTCCAGCCTCCCATACTGAATGCTGAACAGGCCCTGCGACTTCAGCCGCGCCGACGTGTACACGCCCAGTGACGGCTGCTGCGCAACGATATGCAGATAGCCATCGAGTCCTACAAACTCGCTGGGGCTGGTCGTGCTGCACGGTGGAGTCGAGGAACCCCACGCGCAATAGGTCTCGAGTTCGTGATTGCCGAAACCGCTGTTACCGGTGTCGTAAGTCCAGATCGCAGGATCGGGCTGCACGATCGCGCCCGAAGAATTGGAAAATTCGTCGCTCCAGACCAGCGTCCCGGACGGAATGTTCGCCGAGAATGCCTGCGTCGTAACTGAACTGGCTTTGCCGCCGGCGATTGCGATCGCTTTGAGCGTGAGGTTCGATGCCACAAGAAACGGAGCCAGGTACCTCGGTGAAGATGAGGTCGGAGCGCTGCCGTCTGTCGTGTAATAGACCACGGCGCCCGCCGTTGTTGAAGCGAGGCTGACAATGACGGCGCTGTTCTGCGCCGCTGTGGTCGAAACGGTCGGAGCCGCGGTCGTGCCCCCCCCGCCGCCCCCTCCGCCTCCACTATTGTCGCTACCGCCTCCGCATGCGCACAGCAGCACACTCAGTGACAAAGCCGTTATGAACAGTGCCTTTCGCATAGCCCCGCCTCTTTTGAGCAATTTCCGGGAGTTTCCCTGGAATTAGACACTCCGGCGGAAATGAAAATCTATGATCCATATCACATGTGGTAGGAGGAGTGATTCTCCACGTAACCGGGTTACTCGGTTTCTGCCGGAGCAAATAACACCAGCACTTCCAGCTCTTCGGTAATGTCGTAGAACCGGTGCTCGGCTTTGGCTTCGACGAAAATGACCGATCCGGCGTGCACTTCCTGATCGTCGGTTCCGATTTTCATCCGCGCGCGGCCGCGGACCACGTAGTACATCTCATCTTCCCGATGCGGTTTCTGAGGATCGGTCCCGCCTTTTGGCAACACGTACACGCCGGCGCTCATCGCCGGTGCGCGCAGGAATTCGAGATAGAGCTTGCCTTTCGCAGCGCGCTCGCGCGAAATGTCCTCGAGGTGGAAGAAGTGAGTCAGGGTCATCGGGTCATCTCACCATCGGGCCGTTGGGTGATTTGAAATTCAGTGGACTGAATACCTTTTCCAGATCACCCGATGATCCGATCATCCGATGACCCGATCGCCTTCACCCCACCGCGCCCTTAAAGAAGATGTCTGTATACTGACGCACGATTTCGGGCCCGGTGAGCGATCCTTCCGGTCTGTACCACTGGTAGATCCAGTTGATCATCCCCAGCAACGCAAACGCTGCCGCCCGCGGCGTTACCTGGGAGGTCGACCCGCGCAGCCGCTGCGCGTCGGCAATCACATTCTCGACGAAGTGAACGTAGTCTTTTTTTCGTCCATTGATTTTGCGCCGCAAGCCCGCTGGCAAGGGATGGTTCTCGTGCAGCATCACCGTGATCTCGCGGTCTTCTTCGCTGAGTACCACTTCGATGTGCAGGCGAATCAACGTGCGTAGCCGCTCTTCGGGATTTTCGACGCGACGCGCTACGTTGATCACCCGTTCCTCGGTGATGTCCATGGCATGCGACATGATGTGGAACAGGATTTCGTCTTTGGACTGGAAGTGGTGATAGAGGCCGCCCTTGGAAAGCTTGAGCGCGGCGGCTACGTCGTTCATCGACGTGGCGTGATAGCCCTGCTGCTGGAACAGGCGGGCGGCGGTGCGCAGGATTTCCTGACGAGGTTCAACCGTGGCTTCGCGTAGCATCAGGGAAGATGGTATCGCGGAAATGGGCTCGCCCTCTACTGCTCGACCGTTGTCAGGACAAGAAACTACTTCATTGAGGTTCCTCGCCAAGAAACGAGAAGATCTGAATCATCGTGTGGTGTTCTTCGTTGCTGCATCTCGGTCCTTGTCAGAAATCAATAAGTAAGGGATAATTACTATGTAAGGAGTTGTGCAATAGTAAGGCGCATAGACCATGCATTCCACAGTGACAAGTAAGGGGCAGACGACGATTCCTGGCAGGATTCGAAAGGCTTTGGGAATCATGCCCGGCGACCGGTTGGAGTACGAGGTCGAAGGCGATCGCGCTACGATTCGTGTGCATCCGGGTATTCGCTCGCTCAAGGGCATCCTGGCTAGCGAGAAGGGGAAGAAGATGTCGTTCGCTGAAATCCGGAAAGCCGCGGCCGAGGCTGCTCGGGTCGTGAGGGCTCGCGGTGAGTAAGCGAAGGCTTGTGGACACCAATCTGATCGTTCGCTATCTGGTCCAGGACCATGAAAAGCATGCCAAAACCGCTGGCGCATTCTTCGATGCCTGCGATCGAGGCGAAGTGGTGATTGTTCTGTTACCCGAAGTTCTGGCGGAGTGTGTGTTTGTTCTTGAGTCATTTTACGAACATTCGCGCGCCGATATTGGCTCCGCGCTCGGTCGCCTTATTTCCAGTCCCGGCGTCGAGATTCGTGACATGGCGATCCACCTCGATGGCCTGGACCGATACAGACGAACCAAGGTGCATTTTGTAGATTGTCTGATCGCCGCCAACGCTGTAGCTGAAGATATGGCCGTGGTTACCTTTGATCACGATTTCCGCAAATTTGGCGACGTTCGTGTCGAAACTGAATAAGCCCGAACACAAATCCCGGGACGGATATTTCATCCTCTCGTGTTCCCGCTCCCATTTGCACTTGACACGCGTGACTCGACATCCCTAACATTGAAGAAAACCGACCGATCGGTCGGTTTTTGTTTATCGCACTTTTGCTGCATACTGATTGCCTTCGCGGCAACCGCAGAAATCAACTCCTAAGGAGCCATTCCCGTGGCCACTGTTTTTTATCAGAAGAATGCCAATCCGTCCGCCCTCAAAGGCAAGACCATCGCCGTCTTCGGCTACGGCTCGCAGGGACACGCACAGGCGCAGAACCTGCGCGACAGCGGGTACGACGTTATTGTCGGCCTCGATCCCGAGCGCGGCTCGGCCAAGCAGGCCAGAGCCGACGGCATGACCGTGCTGGCTCCCGCCGAGGCGGCCAAGCGCGCCGACTGGATCCACATCCTCACGCCCGATGAGACGCAGGCTGCGTTCTATGAATCGGCCATCAAGCCGCACCTGACCAAGGGCAAGATTCTGGGCTTCTCGCACGGCTTCAGCATTCACTTCAAGGCCATTGTTCCGCCGAGTGACGTCGATGTGGTGATGATCGCACCGAAGAGTCCGGGCCATCTGCTGCGCCGGGTCTATTCGCAGGGCGGCGGTGTGCCGTCGCTGCTGGCCATCCATCAGGACGCCAGCGGCCACGCTCACGAATATGCGCTGTGCTATGCGCACGGCATTGGGTCGACCCGCGCCGGGGTGCTCCAGACTACGTTCAAAGAAGAAACCGAGAGCGACCTGTTCGGCGAGCAGGCGGTGCTCTGCGGCGGATTGACGTCCCTGATCAAGAAAGGATTCGAAACGCTGGTCGAAGCCGGGTACGCGCCCGAGATTGCCTACTTCGAGTGCTGCCACGAGATGAAGCTGATCGTGGATCTGATCTACGAAGGCGGGCTGGCGCGAATGCGCTACTCGATTTCGAACACTGCCGAGTATGGCGACCTGACCCGCGGCAACGTCGTAGTCACCGACCAGGCCAAGGAAGCGATGAAGCAGGTCCTGGCGCGCATTCAGGATGGCAGCTTCGCCAAGGAGTGGCTTGAAGAGAACAAGAAGGGCGGCAAGAATTTCGCTGCGCTGCGCGAAAAAGAAAAGCAGCATCCGATCGAAAAGGTTGGAGCCGAGCTGCGCGCCATGATGTCGTGGCTGCCGACGGACAAGAAGAAAACTGAAGGGTCGAAGCCCGCGCCGCAGGCAGTCAACGCGTAAGTTCAGCTCTCAGTTGTCAGCTCTCAGAACCGGCTACTAGCTTCTAGCTCTAGGCTAGTCGCCAGAAGCTGGTGGCTTCTCTATGGACCTCAAGCACATCTCCCGCAGCATCACGGAAGGACGCAGCCGTGCCGGCGCGCGTTCCATGTACAAAGCCGTTGGCTTCACGGACGCCGATCTTGCTAAGCCTCTGATCGCTGTCGCCAACACCTGGATCGAAACCATGCCGTGCAACTTCCACCTGCGGCGCCTATCCGCCAAGGTGAAAGAAGGCATTCGTGCGGCCGGCGGCACGCCGATGGAGTTCAACACCATCGCCATCTCCGACGGCGAGACGATGGGAACTGAGGGCATGAAGGCCTCGCTCGTGAGCCGCGAGGTCATCGCCGACTCGATCGAGCTGGTCTGCCGGGGCCAGTTATTCGACGCTGCGGTGTGCATCGTGGGCTGCGACAAGACGATTCCCGCAGCGGCCATGGCGTTGGCGCGGATGAACCTGCCTGGTCTTGTGCTCTATGGCGGCACGATTGCCGCCGGCAAGTATCGCGGCAAAGATGTGACGATTCAAGATGTGTACGAAGCGATCGGGGCGAACGCCGCCGGCAAGATGACGGACGCCGAACTGAACGAACTGGAGAACGTGGCGTGCCCCGGAGCGGGTGCCTGCGGTGGTCAGTACACGGCCAACACCATGAGCACGGTGATGGAACTGATCGGGCTTTCTCCGATGGGATTCAACGGCATCCCCGCCATGGACCCGCGCAAGGACGAAGTGGCGTTTCGTTGCGGCGATATCGTGATGAACTTGCTTCACAAAGGCATTCGGCCCAGCGACATCCTCACAAAAAAGGCCTTTGAAAACGCGATTGCCTCGGTAGCGACAACCGGAGGCTCAACCAACGCGGTGTTGCATTTGCTGGCCATCTCGCGGGAGATGGGTGTGCCCCTGCACATCGATGACTTTCAAAGGATCAGTGAACGCACGCCCCTGCTGGCGAACTTGAAACCTGCGGGAAAGTACGTGGCAGCCGATGTCGACGCGGCAGGCGGAATTCCGGTCATCGCCAAGCGGCTGCTCGACGGCAAACACGTTGACGGTTCCGCGCTGACCGTGACCGGCAAAACGTTCGCGGAAGAGGCAGGCGGAGCGAAGGAAACTCCCGGACAGGACGTGATTGCTCCGCTGAGTCACCCGATCAAGGGAACAGGCGGCCTGGTGATCCTCAAAGGCAACCTTGCCCCCGATGGCGGAGTCGTCAAGATGAGCGGCCATGAGCGCCCATCGCACACCGGCCCGGCTCGGGTGTTCGATTCCGAGGAGGCGGCCATGGCTGCTGTCACCGGTAAGCAAATCAAGCCGGGCGACGTTGTCGTGATCCGCTATGAAGGACCACGGGGCGGCCCGGGCATGCGGGAGATGCTGGGCGTCACCGCCGCGATCGTTGGCGAAGGCCTCGGTGAAACCGTGGCGCTGATCACGGATGGCCGGTTCAGCGGCGCCACACGCGGACTGATGGTCGGTCACGTCGCTCCGGAATCCGCTCTGGGCGGGCCGATCGCGGCGGTCCATGAAGGCGACCGGATCACCATTGACACCAAGGCACGCAAACTGGAGGTTGAAATCTCCGACGCCGAGATCGCGCGACGCCTGGGTGAGTGGAAGCCTCCAGCCCCGCGCTATGCGACAGGAGTGTTCGCCAAATATGCAGCGCTGGTGACGTCCGCCGCAGAGGGCGCGATCACAACGCCGGGGCGGCGTTAAGAAACCGCAGGCTTTGAGCTTGAAATCCGCCCTGACGAGGCAAGTTCAGTTCTTCATGCGTAAGGGCCTGAAACCTGGAAGCTGCAGCCACGAATCTTTGGCCTCCACTGCTGGAGGCTACCTTCCGGAAGCCTGCTTCGGCTAGACTTCTCTTTCGTCCTGAAGGAGAAGGCTCATGTCCAAAATCATCGTGCGGTTCCTCGCCATTCTGGGCGCTTTGTGGATCATTGCCATGGTCATCATGATCGTGGCTGTTATCGGCACGAAGGGTAAGGTCCCTGACAAGACCATTCTGGAAGCGAACTTCGAGCAGGCGATTCCGGAATACGTTCCGGACAGTCCGACAGCCAAGCTCATGCTGAAGGAACAACTGACCGTCAAGGACGTGGTCGACGCCATTGACCGTGGTGCAGAAGACGACCGCGTCGTCGGCCTGGTGGCGAAGATCGGCGCCGCTCCCATCGGCATGGCGAAGACGCAGGAACTGCGCGAGGCCGTGCAGCGATTCCGCGCGCACAAGAAATTTGCTGTCGCCTACGCGGAAACGTTTGGCGAATTCGGTCCGGGCAACGGCGCCTATTATCTCGCAACCGCCTTTGACCAGATTTATCTCCAGCCTTCGGGTGACGTTGGATTGACAGGGATCATCATGGAATCGCCGTTCGTCAAGGGCACGCTGGGCAAGCTAGGCCTGACTTTCCATGGCGATCATCGCTACGAATACAAGAACGCGCTGAATTTTTACACGGAAACGAAGTTCACGCCTCCGCACAAGGAAGCGATGAGTGCCATCATGATGTCGTGGTTCAACCAGATGAAGGACGGCATCTGCCAGGCGCGTCAAATTTCGCCCGACAAGTTTCAAGCCCTCGTCGATGCCGGACCCTACTTGGGCAAGGAAGCTGTCGATGCGAAGTTGGTGGATGGCGTCGCTTATCGCGACGAGATCTACAGCCAGGTGAAGGCAAACGCGGGTGCGCGCTCCGAGTTCCTCTATCTAGGTAAGTACTTGGACCGTGCCGGTCATCCGCATGAGCGCGGCAAGGCGATCGCCCTCGTGTACGGCGTGGGCGGCGTGACGCGCGGCAAGAGTGATTATGATCCCGTGCAGGGCAGCCAGAACATGGGGTCGGACACGGTAGCGGGCGCGATCCGCGCGGCGGTGCAGGACAAAGATGTCAAGGCAATCTTGTTCCGCGTCGATAGTCCGGGTGGATCCTACGTCGCCTCTGACACGATCTGGCGCGAGGTCGTCAACGCGCGCAAGGCGGGCAAGCCGGTAATCGTCTCCATGGGAGACCTGGCCGGATCGGGCGGCTACTTCGTGGCCATGGCAGCCGACAAGATCGTCGCGCAGCCGGGTACGATTACCGCGTCGATTGGCGTGCTCGGCGGCAAGTTGCTGACGTCGGGTCTGTGGAACAAAGTCGGCCTGTCCTGGGACGAAGTGCACCAGGGCAACAACGCGACGATGTTCACTGGAACACAGGATTACACGCCGGCCGAGTGGGCGCGTTTCGAAACCTGGCTGGACCGCGTCTATGTCGATTTCACCAGCAAGGTCGCTGACGGACGCAAGCTGCCCAAGGAGAAAGTCCTGCAGATTGCCAAAGGACGAATCTGGTCCGGGCAGGATGCGAAGAATCTCGGACTCGTCGACGAACTCGGCGGATTCGACACCGCGCTGAAGCTGGCCAAGAAAGCGGCGGGAATCGGGGACACAGAAGAGGTAAAGATCGTGCTCTATCCGCGCCCTAAAACGTTCTTTGAGGCGCTGCTCCAGCGGGGCGGTGCTGACAATAGTGACAAGGAAGCAGTGGGCCAGACACTTGGAAAGATCCTGGAGACCGTTCGGCCGGTGGCGCGCCAGCTGGATGGCGCTGGAATCAATCGCAAAGATCAGGATGATGTGCTGAAGATGCCGGAATTTGAAGTGGGAAGGTAGACAGTTCTCAGTTCCCGGTTCTCAGTGGAGTGGCGCGATCAACTAGGACGGGAAAACAGAATCGTCGGATTGGCCGCAAATGGCGGCTGAGCCGCCTTGCTCCACCATTCATCCAGCGGGAGTATTCCGGGCAGAAAAATGGAGAGGGCTTCGATGGCCTCGTCCCAGCCCCGCATCTGCTCATGAATTTCGATGGCGCTATCGGCTGTGGTCAAACCGATGCAAATGAGGTCGACAGCATAGATGTCGCGCTTGTATGCCACGGCTCCGTTTACATCGGACCACTTGACGGTCGTCTTTTCCGTTGAACCATCCTGCCAGACCTCGTTTACAGTGAGGCCCTTTTCGTCGAACGACACCGAGACGGTGCGAACCCCTCGAACAGTTCGCCACCACCTGTCAAGCCGGAATCTCCATTTTGATCGCCGCGAGTCGGCTTCCACGGTCAGTACTGTATCCTGATGTCGAAGAGGTTTCCAGAGATTGCGAGGAACTGGGAACTGGCAACTGAGAACTGGCTATCAAACGCCCAGCTTTTTCACTTCCTCGTTGTAGTACTTGCGGTAGAGGATGTCCCATTCCTGCGAGCCTTCGAGGATGGTGCGCTTTTGGCTCTCGATCTTCTGGCGTGCAGCCTGGTCGATCCTTGCTTCCTGCAGGAAGAGCTCTTCGAGGATTTTGCGGACTTCAAGTCGAATCGTATTGCGGTCTTCAATGAAGTCGACCGCATCCATCTCAGCGACTGCGTCGGTCACTACGTGGGCCAATTTGTTGACTTTGTCGCGGCTCAATCGCACAGATCGTCCTCAGAGAACAGCTTTGTACTTCCTCGTCAGCTCGGTCTTCACCTTGCGAAACATTTCCTGGTAGTTGGCGCCGGTCTTTTGCATTTCCTCGGAGTAGGCCTCAAGAATGACACGCACTTCGTCGTTGATGCGGTCTTCCAGCGACAACTCGTCCAGCAGCGCGGCATGAACTTTTTCGTTGAGAGCAGGTACCGCCTTGGTCTCAATCAGGCCGCTGGCCAGCAGTTTTTTTGTGACTTCGCGGCCCAGGTAGGCCACGTATTCTTTCGAAAGGAGCATGTCAGTGCGAAGAAAAAGTTTAACACACCGAATCACAGGGCACAGGTGTCAGGGCGAGTCAAAGCCGTGCGCCTTTGTTTCCCTCTCTGACCACCAAGCCTTACAATAATCCCAAGAGTATGTCTCCGTACCCCGACGATCTCACTGGGCTCAAAGACGACATGACTGCCTTCATCGAGGGGCAGGGCATGCGGCGTTTCCTGGGCTACGTGGAAGCTGAGGAGATTCCTACCGTTCTGTGGGATTCAGGCCAGAATCCCGACGGATGGAAAGACTTCGTGGAACTGGCCAAGTCGGCAGGAGCCGCATTCCTGACCATGCATTCCTGGTCGCTCGAGCGCGAAGAACTCGATCGCCTCGCGAAGCGCCTGAGCGACGGTGAATACGTCAACGAAGAAGACCTCGAAGAAGTGCGCTGGCTGAAAACCTACGTCGGCAAGACCGGCTTTGTCCAACTGGGATGGGCTTATCAGGGTTGCGTGTTTCTCTACGAGGTCAGTACCGACTGGTACGACAGCTATCAGCGACTGCGTGAGTTGGCAGACGACGTCGGCGGCTTCATGATCGACGAGCCAGATCAGGACGAAGAGCGCTAAGAAAGTCGGGCACCAGGCCTTGAGAACGTTTAGTTGGGAGTGGCAGGGACAGCGCCGCCCTTTTTCTCGGACTCCTTCATCATTTGCGCAACTTCCTGCTGAACACGATCGCTCACTGTGTCCATGTACTTGCGCAGTATTGGCATCATGGACTCCATCGCCTCGGACATCATCGCCGGCATTTCGCGCAGCATTTTCTGTCCCGTCGGGGATGAATAGAACGCGAGGAGCGAATCAACGTCACCCTTCGTGAGGTGCTTCTGGAAGGCCGGCAATTCGGCATCAAGCATCTCGTCCCAAGGCATGCCCCGTAGCATCTCGTCCATCCGCTTGCTCATCCGCTCTTCGAAATCCGCCGGGAGCTTATCTTTGTCCTTCAGATACTGTTCATGGATCATTTGGTGCAATGGCTTCAACATTGCATCCACCATTTGGTCCATCATTTGGCGCGCATGTGTTACCTGGAAATATTTCTGGATGTCTTCTTTTGTTGCCGGCGAGTCGGCAGTCTGTTGGGCAAGGCCACTCGAGCACGTCGCGAGAGCCAGGACAGAAACGATCAGAAGGCGATTCATCAGCGACCTCCCTGGGTGACAGTAAGATACGCCGGGCTGGCAGATTAGTCTAGTTATTTGAAGACAGTAACTGAGACCTTGTACGGTTTGTGCCGATGGAGGCCACTTTCCTGTTCCTGGACGATCGTGGCCAATGGAGGAGGGAAAATTCTTCACGCCACGGTCGCATCGATTACGTCAATTTCTCGTGCGATTTCCGCAGCCATCTCCCGGACCTGAGGCAAGTGCGTGCGGACGTTTTCCGGAAATTCGGCCAGCACCTCTTCGGCACTATAGGGAGATCCCTGGGGCGAGACCGAAAACCCGAGAGCATCGGCCAGGCGGCACGCCAGGCGTGTCACTTCCGGAGCATCCTCAGCATGGGTCAGCGGGTCGTGATGTCGGGCCGTAATCGCGACGAATTCCTCCGGAAGATGCCATGCAGAAACCAGGCGCGCACCCGCCTGACAATGATCGATTCCAAACATATCCTGTTCGCAACGCAGCATTTCTCCCGGATGGTCGGGAATGCGAGCAAGGAGCGAGGCATAGGAGTCCGGACCCATCGTAGCCAGCACTACCCGCCCAATGTCGTGCAGAATGCCGGAGGTATAGGCGAAATCGCGGTCGACCGAATTCCAGCGAGCGGTTCGCTCCGCGAGCATCGCGCACGCAACGCTATGCCGCCAACAGGACCGTAAAAGTTGAGCCGATGCGTTGTCCAGGTACGAGCGCAGCCCGACCGTGATCACCAGGCGCCGCAGGCGCCGGAAGCCGAGCAACATCGAAGCCTGGAGAACATTGCTGACCTCTTTGGAGAAAGCGACCAGCGGCGAATTGGCGAGGCGGAGAACTTCAGCCGAAAACACCGGGTCGGGGCGAATGACTTCGCAGAGCTCTCGCAAAGAGGTTTCCGTGCCGGCCAGGACATTGAGAGCGCGCATTGCGACCGCCGGGAATGGCGGAAGGTTCTCCATCGGCGGCAGCGTTTTTACCGGCTCGACAGGGCCAAGTGGACTTGCACTCACGATTCCCATAGATTCGCCCTGCATCAGCGAGGCTTGCTTGCGAGAGGTGCTCACCCGGATCGGCATGGAGGCACTGACCGGGTCCGCGAAGCCGTCAAAACTGAATACGTCATCGGCCAAGCCCCGCCGAATCCACCAATTACGAAAGGGCGATCCCTGTGGGCCGATTACTCCACACGTCTCACAGGCGGTTTTCGGGCCAACGGCAACTCTCCGAAACACTTCCCTGGTGGTTTGTGAGATAACTGGGATTGATCTAGTACTCCTCCGGCCGTATGTATGCGTTGGATTTCCGAACCCGTTGATCCGGCAAGAACGCGATCGCTTGCTGCCGCCCTCGCCGCCGGCTCGCTGGGGATCAATCCGGCGAACTTGCCGGTTGTAGCGGATCTCCTCATTCGCCGCGGCATCGCCGAACCTGAGAGAGCACAGTGTTTCCTGCACCCGGGGCTTTCTCACCTGCACGATCCGTTATTGATGAGTGGAATGAGACAGGCTCTGGATCGCCTGGAAGCGGCGATCGAGCGGAAAGAGAAGATTCTCATCTATGGCGACTACGATGTTGACGGCACGACCGCCATCGTAATTCTGAAGACAGCCATTGAACTTTGTGGCGGCGTTTCCGATTTTCATGTTCCGCATCGAATCCGGGAGGGATACGGCATGCGGGACGAGGTGATCGAGCGGGCTGCGGCGGAGGGTGTCCGCCTCATCATCAGCGTCGACACCGGAATTCGGGCCTTTGCCGCCGCCGACACAGCGAAGCGCACGGGCGTCGATTTGATCGTCACCGATCACCACCTGCCGGGACATGAAGGCGTCCCGCAGGCACTCGCCGTCGTGAATCCGAATCAGGATGGGTGCGGCTATCCCTGCAAGTATCTCTGCGGCGCCGGTGTGGCGTTCAAGCTGGCGCAGGGACTTATGCAGCGTCGGCTCGATCAGAACGATCAATCCCGGCTGCTGATGTCGTTCATGAAGGTCGTGGCGATCGCAACGATCGCAGATGCGGTGCCGCTGCTCGACGAGAATCGTGTGTTCGCGAGTCTCGGCCTGCAGGGGCTACGATCGCGGGTCAATGCTGGACTGAAGGCACTGTTCGAAGTGGCCAAACTGGCTGACGGACGTCCGCCCAATGCCACCGAGGTTGCTTTTCGTATCGCGCCGCGCCTGAACGCTGCAGGCCGCATGGATGTGGCCCGCGATGTGGTTGATCTTTTTAGCGTCCGTGATTTGGGGCACGCCCGTCAGATCGCTGGGCGCTTGGACCAACTGAATGCGGAGCGGCAAGAAAAGGAACGCCGGATTCTGGACGAGGTGGAGCGCAGGCTTGCGGACGAGCCGAAGTTGCGGGAAGCATTCTGCGTCGTCGTAGATGGGGACGGCTGGCATCGGGGAGTCATCGGAATCGCGGCGACCCGGGTTGTCGAGAAGTATGGGCGTCCGGCATTGGTCCTGTCGCGAGAAGGTGAGGAAGCACACGGTTCCGGGCGATCCATCCCTGCCTTCCACCTCCTGAATGCCCTGGAGTCCTGCCCCAAGCTGTTCTCACGATATGGCGGACACGCGCATGCCGCGGGATTTGCCCTGCCGTGCGCCAATATCGCGCAGCTGAGAGCCCATCTCGATCAGTATGCTCGGGCGCGGCTCACGCTGGCCGATTTCGAACCGCAGCTTGTGGTCGACGCGGCGCTTCCCTTGGAACAGGTGACCCCCGAGTTGTATCGCGCCGTGAGCCTGCTAGAGCCTTTTGGCATGGAGAATCCGGAGCCAGTTTTCACGGCGTGCGCGGTCCGGCTGACCGCGCCCCCGCAGGCCATGAAAGAAAGACATGTGAAGTTGCGAGTGGCGCCCTCCAACCAAGCGAATGGAACCCCCGCTGCGCAGGTTGAATCCGGCTCGCCGACAACAACACCGTCCCAAGCCTGGCGGCGCAATGTCACGTTCGGTGCGATGGGGTGGGGTCGGAAGGAAGCATGCGATCGCCTTCAACTATTGGTAGGGAACCGCATCGACATCGCCTATTCGCTCGGTATGAATGAGCACCCGGAGTTCGGCGGGCTTGAACTGACGCTGCATGATGTGGTGCGCCATGAGCATGGCGGTTAGCTTCGGCTCCTGGATTTTTGGCCTTTACAGCCGCGTCACGCATCTTTATATTCCCGACCATGAATGGAACCATCTTCTGCAATAAGTGTGGCGCCCCGAACGCCACCGGGTCGCAGTTCTGTTCCCGATGTGGCACTGCCATGGGCGGAGTGCCGGCCCCGGCACCTGTCGCTGCACAGCCGCCGGTCCCCTACGCTGCACCGGTTCCGCAAGCTTCGGTGGCCTATGGCGGTTTCTGGATTCGCGTCGTCGCTTCGATTGTGGATGCGATCATCGTACGGGTCATCGTGACGCCGCTCGGTTTGATGTTCGGCGGGATGAGCGTGATAGGCGGCCTCGGCGGATTGTCACATACGGGTTTTGCATTGTTCGGTGGCGGCACAATGGTAGTCGTGGTTCTGTGTGCGCAGTGGATCTATGAGGCCGCTCTCGAAAGCTCTTCCTATCAGGCCACACTGGGCAAGCTGATCTTCGGAATGAAGGTCACTGATCTCTACGGCAACCGCATTTCGTTTGCACGTGCGACGGGAAGACACTTCGCCAAGATCCTTTCCGCGTTCATTCTCTTCATCGGGTTCATCATGGTCGGCTTCACCGAGCGCAAGCAGGGCCTGCACGACATGATGGCCGGAACGCTGGTCAGGCGATTCTAAAGTCAGAAGTAAAAAGTCAAATTGAAGAAGTGAGCTGCGAGCCACGAGCAACCCAAACCGCGGCAACGCGAAGCTATTTCTGCAATTTGACTTCTGCAATCTGCAATCGCCTTTCCGCTACACTAGCCACAGATGCCGATCACGGTTGTCCATCTTCGCCGGTGGTTTGCCGCGGGCGCGATCCTGATGGTCGCGATCGTGGCGGGCATGTACCTGTATGCGCGCTGGCGGGTGCGCAATGCACTGCACGACATCCCGAAGAGGATTGGTGTTGAGATCTCGCAGACGGCACAAGGCTTTTCCTTCTCCAAGTCCGAAGAGGGCCGCACACTGTTCACTGTCAGTGCGTCGAAAGCTGTGCAGTTCAAGCAAGGTGGACGCGCAGAGCTGCATGACGTCAAGATCGTCGTCTATGGCCGCGACTCGACCCGCTTCGATCGCATCACCGGCGCCGATTTTGAGTTTGATCCGACGACCGGCAACGTGACGGCCAAGGGCCCCGTCACCATTGATCTGGTCGCGAATCCCGAAGGTCTGATTCGTCCCGACCAAGCTCCGCCGCCGGAGTTGAAGAACCCGATCCACCTGGAAGCCAGCGGCCTTGTCTTCAACCGTGACACAGGCAATGCGTCGGCGACGGGTCGAGTCATTTTTCAAATGGCACAGGCTTCCGGTTCGGCAGTGGGCATCGACTACATAGCCAGAACGGGAATCCTGCGCCTGCTGGCGGACATTTCCGTTGACATTGCCAGCCCGCAGCAGGCACATGTGACCGCTGAACATGCCGAGATCCACAAGCAGCCACGCCAGGCTGTGTTCATTCAGCCTCGCATGTCGCGCGACGAGCGGCAGATGCGTGCCAACAAGGCTACCTTCTTCCTCCGGCCTGACAACACGGTGGAGCACGTTGTGGCGGAGGGGGATGTTGAAGGGGAATTGAGTGGCGCCTCTACATCGCGGTCCCGAGCAGATCGCGCCGACCTGCAGCTCGAGGGGCCGCACGGCCTGCTCCGGACGGCCACCCTGACCGGAAATGTCCAGATGCTCTCTGAAGGAAGCAGCCCCATTGAGGCCTACGCGGGGAAAGTTCTGCTGCTCTTCGCAGGGAGACAGGTCCTCGAAAGGGTTCACGCCGAAGAGGGAGTGCGGTTGATCCAGAGGAAAGGGGAGGGCTCTCTAGTGGCGGCCAAGGCTCGGAGCTCCGACCCGCAAGACGTCGAGCTCAGCGCGCCCGCCATGGATTTCGTTGTGAAGGACGGCCACCGTTTAGAGCGCGCAGAGACCAGCGGGTCTCCGCAGATTGTCATCGCCCAGCCCGCCGCCAAGCAGAACACGGTCGTCACCGCGGCCAAGTTTACGTTCACCTTTGATGAGAAGAATCGTCTGGCCGGCCTGCACGGTGAACCCGATGCCAGGATCGTCAATAGCACCATCGGACAAACGGACCGTGTATCGACCAGCAGGTCGCTTGAGGTGATATTTCGCCCCACCGGCGGCATCACTTCGATTGCGCAGGACGGTGATGTCGCTTACGTGGATGGAACGCGCAAAGCCTGGGCGCAGCATGCCCTCTATGCAACTACGGATCAGATGCTCGTCATGTCGGGGTCGCCTCGAATCAGCGACAGCGGGATGACCACGACAGCGCAGGTGGCCCGCCTCAATCGAGCTACGGGAGATGCCTTCGCCGAGGGAGATGTCAAAAGTACGTATTCGGAATTGAAGGCGCAACCCAACGGAGGCCTGCTGGCCTCCGCCGATCCGATCCATGTCACCAGCCGCAGCGTGACGGCGCGACGCTCCCCGGTAGTCGCGGTTTATTCCGGGAATGCGCGCCTCTGGCAGAACGCCAACGTAGTGGAAGCTCCAAGCATCGAATTCGACCGCGAACACCGTTCGTTGCTGGCACAGGCAACGGCAGCGCAGCCCGTGTCCACTGTCCTGGTGCAGATGGAGAAAAGTGGAAAAGTGACGCCTGTTGCGATCAGCTCGAGTCGCCTGACTTACAACGATTCAGACCGGAAGATGATTCTGGATGGTGGCGTCACAGCGAAAGGCGCCGACGTCACCATGACCGGGAAGCTCATGACTGTATTCCTTCATCAAAGAAACGAGTTGGCATCGGCTTCCAGCCAAGCGACACCGGGACAGCTCGACAGGATCGTTGCGGAAGGCAACATTGTGATCACGCAATCATCGCGCCGAGCTACCGGGAACCGTCTGGAGTATGACGCTGCCGAGGATCGGTTCGTCCTGACGGGTGGTTCGCCTAGCATTTTTGATGCCGAACATGGCAAGATTACCGGCGATTCGTTGACTTTCTTTAGACGCGATGATAGGGTGCTGGTTGAAGGACGAGAAACGTCCCCGACAACAACCAGGACGCGAGTGGCACGATAAATGCATACGCTGGCCACCGACGAAATCGGCAAAACGTATCGTGGCCGGCGGGTAGTAAACGGCGTCAGCTTGCAGGTCCAGCAGGGCGAAGTCGTTGGTCTGCTGGGACCTAACGGCGCCGGCAAGACCACCTCCTTCTATTCTATTGTGGGTCTGATTTCTCCCGACACAGGTAGGGTGCTGTACGACGATGCAGATATCACCGGTGTTCCCATGTACTTACGGGCACGCCAGTACGGCATCAGCTACCTCCCTCAAGAAGCATCGGTGTTTCGCAAACTGACGGTCGAGGAGAACATCCTGGCCGTGCTGGAAGCACAGCCAATCTCCTGGCACGAGCGCCGGGAGAAGGCGGAGGAACTGATCGACAAGCTGGGCTTGGAGCATATCCGCCAGAACCGGGGATACGCTCTGTCGGGCGGCGAACGGCGGCGGGTGGAAATCGCACGGTCCCTGTGCATCAACCCCACGTTCATTCTGCTCGACGAGCCCTTTTCGGGAATCGACCCGATCGCAGTGCTCGACCTGCAGAAGATCATTTCGGACCTGCGGGCGAGCGGGATCGGGATCTTGATCACCGACCATAACGTCCGCGAGACGTTGTCGGTGACGGATCGGGCCTACATCATCAATGAAGGCCGCATCTTCCGCTCCGGAACACCGGAGCAGTTGGGAAGCGATCCGGAAGTGAGAAGGGTGTATTTGGGGGAGAGTTTCTCTCTCGTGTAAGGAGTCGTTGGTCGTTGGCCAAATCGGTAACCGAACAGCGAGCAGCGAACGACCAGCGACGAACGACTAGCGACTAACGACATGGTTCTTCTCCAACCCAGACTGAGCGTCAAGCTGTCGCAGCGGCAGATTCTGACGCCGGGGCTCGTTCAGATGGTGTCGGTGCTCGCGCTCAACAAGCTCGAGCTCAAGGACATGATCAATGCCGAGATGGTCGAGAATCCGGTCCTCGAAGAACTCGAAGACGCAATCCCTTTGCTGGATGACGTAGGCCGCCAGGAAGAAGAACGCGACCGTCTCGCCGCGAAAGCCACCACCGAAGAGAATCCGATCACGGCGGTCGAGAAGAAAGATCCCTTCGAGGAAATTGATTTTGGCTCGTTCTTTCAGGACTACCTCGATCCCGGCTTCCGCAGCCGCGGGGAAATGGAGGAGATCGAGAAGCCGTCGTTCGAGAACTTCCTCTCTAAGCCCGGCAATCTGAGCGATCACCTGTTGTGGCAGTTGGGTGCAATTTCGGTTCGTCCGCCGGTGCACGATGCAGCGGAACTGATCATCGGCAACCTGAACGAAGATGGATACCTGATCGCCAGCGACGAGGAGTTGCTCGGGATTACTCCTCCGGCCGCGCCTGAATCTGATGCTCAGACGGCCGCAAAAATTGTTGGCGAAGCTCAGGCTCTGGGAATTGACGCGCTGGCACCGGAACCGCTCCCGACCGCGCCGGAATTTGATCCGGACGATGATCTATTGAGCGAGACCGGGCAGCACGTGGCGGACGTTTTGCAGGGAGTTTCGACTGCGAATCAACACATGACACATGCCCCGGCAGGCAATGCTACTGCGGCGGCGGTCGCGCCCGCGTTGGCGGTCAGTTTTACTCCTGCCGACCTGCACGAGGCCCTTGAAGTTGTGCGGCAGTTCGATCCCCCCGGTGTTGGCTGCCGCGACTTGCGCCAGTGCCTGTTGTCTCAGCTCCGTTATCACCTGGTTCAGTTGCAGCAGCACCGAAACGGCAATAGTGCTACTGAGGAAGTGATCCGGGACGCTATGGCCGTGGTCGACCAGCATCTGCGCGCGATCACGCTCAAGCAATTCAAAGAAATCGGCCGTGCCATCGGACGTCCAGTGGAAGCGGTACAAGCGGCGTTGGACTATATTCGGACTCTCGATCCCCGTCCCGGACTCCAATACAACAAGGTCCCCCCGCGGCTGATCGAGCCCGATGTCGCATTCGTCAAGCATGGCGACGAATGGCTGGTCATCATGAACGACGAAGACCTGCCCACGCTGCGCCTCAACCCCGCCTACAAACGGTTACTGAGCCGCGACGGCAACGATCGCGACACGCGTAATTACGTGAAAGAGCGCTACAAGTCGGCGATCCAGCTCATCAAGAACATCGAGCAGCGCAAGCAGACGATCATGAAGGTGTGCTACTCGATCGTCGCGCGCCAGCAGGATTTCCTCGAGCGCGGCATCGACCAGTTGAAGCCGATGATGATCAAGGAAGTGGCCGAAGAAATCGGCGTGCATCCTTCGACCGTGAGCCGTGCCGTCGCCAATAAATACGCTCATACGCCGCAGGGCGTGTTCGAGTTGCGCTACTTCTTCTCTGAGAGCGTGCAGGGGCCGGAGGGCGGCAACACGTCGCTGTTGATTCTGAAGCGCCGCGTGAAAAAGCTCATCGAAGAAGAAGATCCGTCGCGGCCGCTGACCGACGAACAGATCACGCGTATCCTGCAGTCGCAAGGCATTCAGGTGACACGCCGTACCGTTGCGAAGTACCGGGAAGACATGAAGATTCCGAGTACGCATCAGAGAAGGGTAAAAAAGTAAGTTTCCAGGTTTCAAAGTTTCAGGGTTTCAAAGACTCGCTGCGAGTTTTGACCTTGCAACTTTGAAACCTTGAAACTTTGAAACCTGAAACTCGAGGTCATTCCATGAACGTGGAATACACCGGCCGTCAGTACGAAGTCACTCCCACCATCCGCAAGGAAGTTGAAACCGGACTGAACAAGATCCGCAAGATTCTGGGCGACAAATTCGAAACCAAGGTCGTATTGGCCGTAGAGAAACATCGTCACAAGGCTGAAATCACGATCAGTCCGCGCAATGGGCCGATTGTCGGTCTTGCGCAGGCCACCGACATGCTCTCGGCTATCAATGAAGCCCTCGAACACCTCCAGACCCAGGCGCTCAAGTACAAAACCAAGTGGCTGAGCAAGAAGCGGAAGGCAAACAAGAAGTTCAACGGTGACAGTGAGCAGGGGACCGTAGAGACTGCTGTCGGTTTGCGCGAGAGCGAGACCGTATCGGTGACGGTTCACAAGTTCCCGGCGGTTGCCAAGACCACCGAAGTCCACCTCGTGCCTGCCAAAGATTCCGTGGCACTGCGTCCGATGACGCTCGAAGAGGCGATCAAAGAGGCCCACTTCCGCGACCGCGATGTGTTCGTGTTCCGCGACCCCAAAGGCAAGCTGATGGTGCTGCACCGCACGCGGGAAGGGAAGATGGAACTGATCGAAGCACCGTAGGGGTGAGGAGCGAAGCTCCTCACCCAGTTTCTGGTCCGTCAGCCTCCGATATATTTGGTGGATCAACGGCGAGATGTAGTTTCACTTCTGCAATCTGCAATTGGGATCCTTCCCCTCGCTCAGGATTTCGGCCGGAGGCTCTGCTTGCCAAGAACGCTCGCTCATGCCTCCTAAGTGCCTCAACCTCTGCAATCTGACCTCTGCAATCTGCAATCCCTTACACCCCGGCCGTCACATTCTGTGCCCACTGCGTGGCCTGCCACCATTTCTCGTCAACTTCTTCGTCGGTCAGGCGGAGTTGCCCAGCCAAACGTACCGCTTCATCCCACTCGCCGGATTCCTGCGCCAGCATGAGCTGATAAATGGGGCGGATCGGACTGGCTTGCCCGAGCAATGCTGTCTTGGTCTCTTTGTCCACCGGAACCTGTTCGAGCAGTACATCCATGAAGACTTCCAGGATCGCGTCCATGACGGAAAGGAGTCCCATCAGGAACAGGTCGCTTCCAGACTGAAGACGCGGCGAGAGAAGCTCGCAGAATCTTGCCCGGCCCAGGGCCGTCATGACCAATTCGCTGGATTTCTGTTCCGCCGCACTGAGGGTTACGACCATCCGGATCCAGCGGCGTACTTCCCGTTCGCCCAGAATCGCCATGGCGTGCCGTACGGATTTGATCTCAAGCGAGAATCCAAAGAGCGGTGAGTTCAGATATCGCAACAGGCGATACACAATCGATGTTTCCTGCTTGATCATGCGCTCGAGTTCGCGCATGTCGAGTTCCGCCCGGCACACCATCTCTAGCAGTCGAAGATGATGCAGCTTGTTGGCTGGGACCTCGCGAGCCATCAAGACTTCCGGGTGCCGGAAAAAGAAACCCTGGAAAAGCGTGAATCCGGTATCGCGTGCTTGCCGGAACTCCTGCGGAGTTTCCAGTTTTTCAGCCAGCATGCGGCGCTTGGAGCTTGCGAACCGCCTCATCAGCCCGGCGCGCTCTTCGGGTTTGGTGGTTCGGAAATCGATCTTCAGGATGTCGGCATAGTCCGTGAGGGGTATGCGCGGATCGTTGGCCGTGAAATCATCCAAAGCAATGAGGTATCCGCCCTCTTTCAGGCGCTTGCAAGCAGCAAAAACGCGGTCTCCGGGCTCAACGGTTTCGAGAATTTCCACGACAGTCTGATCGGAGGGAAGCAGTGTGACCAGATCTTTGAGCAGAACATCGCGCGTGCAGTTCACGAAGGCCCGCCGCCCATCGCACAGGGTATTCAGCCCGAACAGGAGGGAACTGTCGAGTGTGCTGCGCGAAGCCGCCTCCGGGTCAGCATGAAAACGATTTTCCAATCCATTGCGAAACAGAAGTTCATAGCCGAACACGTTCTGCATGCGGTCGAAAATCGGCTGGCGGGCGACAAATCGCTGGCCGGGGACCGAGAGTTGGCTGACTTCCTCCAACGATCCTCCGGCAGAAAGAGGTTTCACCCTTCGTACATCGGCATGGGGTAGCGAAACTTCAACATCCAAGAAACTGCCAATCTCTTCCAAATCGAATGGAATGAGAACATCTGCGACAGTCCCTGAAAGTACGTCCGACCGGTGGTGGCGGTCATCCAATGGATCACGATGGTAATGCCGGGTGTGCAAAACTACGGGGAATACCCCCTTGCGCTGCCGGTGCTTTCATGGGTAACATCATGATGTTCCCACGGCCACGCTTTCCAGCTGGCCCTTCGCGCACTCAACTCCAAGGCGCCTAGACGGTTTGAACATCGTTCTCGAGAGAGCAATTTCCATCGGCTTGGGTAGTGCTTTGCCGTTAGTCGACGCGGCGTGACCTGCGCCAACAGCGAGCAGCAGTTCAGTGGGGAAGACGAAACAATCAGGCCTGAACACCAGGCCGGGGTTAAACAAAAAATATGAATGCAGGACCGCGACATCCCTCCGGAGGCGGAGGGAAGCATAAACGGCGCCGGGGACGGCGTCCGCCTAGACGTGGCGCCGGGGGCCCGATGGGCCGCGACCGCCAGCAACACCAGGGCATCTACACCGCACCCATGGATCACAGCTATCGCAATAACATGGGCCACGACAATGGCAGCAAAGGACGGCGCGGCGGATTCTCGTCCTACGCGCCGCCGGACCCTGAGCCCCTGCCCGCGCAGCAGGAAGATGCTGCATCGCGCATCTTTGCCTTTGTCGAAGACCTGTTCTTCCTCGCCAAGATCCAGGAGACAGGACGCAAGATGAACGTCAAGGTCGAATTCGTGAAGACGGAGAAGGACCTGACCGACCGTCTCAGCAACAACGGCGACGAAAAGCCCTCGCTGATCATCTTCGACCTGAACAACGCCAACGCCAAGCCGCTGACACTGATTCCCAAGCTCAAGAGCAAGCTGAAGAAGGGCACGTCGATCATCGGCTTCCTTTCGCACGTCCAGGGAGACCTCAAGCAAAAAGCGCATGAAGTCGGATGCGACATGGTGCTACCGCGCTCGGCGTTCTCTCAGAACCTGCCGCAACTGCTGCGGCGGCACGGTGCGAGCGAGAACGAGGCGACGCAGTAGCTGCAGGCCACGAGCTGCGGACATCTTGCTTGCTTCGGGCTCGTAGCTCGAAGCGACTTCAATCAAAAATCGACAATCAACAATCCCCCTCCTGCTACAATGCCGCCGTGTTCCTCCGCAAAATCCTACCGGTGGCGCTCCTGCTGGCGGCTGCTCTTGTCTTCTCCCAGCAACCTCAGGTCAAAGTCAATGTCCTGAATGTGTGCGCGCCTTCGCCGGATGAACAAAAGGAGCTGTCGTCGGCGCTCGCGAAAGTGCCTGCGAAACTGACCTTTGGCACGGATTTTGAGGTCTCGCGTGGCCGTTCGACGCTGGATCAGAGTACTCCCATTCCAGGCATGCAACCCATGCCGGCTGGCGCTTCCTCGACTGCGAACTGGGTACGGGTACGGCGCGAATTCCCCGATTCAGTCCCGTTTGTCAATGTTCAATACTCTTTCAGTGTGGACACCCAGAATATGGTCGAGACCCTGGTGTTGCGCGTGCGTGACCCGAAGGATCTGATGCAGGTTTCGATTGAAGACAGCGCCTCGGCGGTGACCTCGGCGGCCGCCATGTTGTCGACGAACACGCCGGTTTCGCGAATCAAGCTCGAACGTTTTGGAAAATCATCCGTGGTGCTGGCGCGTTGCACGGCCACAGAAGGCGGGCCTCCGCCCGATCAGTCTGCTTATGAGCCGCTTTTTCACAGCGCCTCGGGGATCATGAATCGCTATCGCGACGGGCTTGGGGTGCGACGCATGGTGCCGCAGGAACTGATGCGGCTGGGCGCAGGTACCGCCCCAAAGGCAGGATCCGGCGCTACGAAGAGTCCGTAGAATAGCGTGCTGCATCCGAACCGCCGCTCCTGAATCTATATAGATTGACCACTATGGATATTCGTAACGTCGTCATCATCGGCTCGGGTTGTTCCGGGCACACCGCTGCTCTCTATAGCGCGCGCGCCAATTTGAAGCCGCTTGTGCTCGAGGGCCACGCGCCGGGTGGCCAACTGGCCCTGACCACGCTGGTGGAAAATTTCCCCGGTTTTCCGGAGGGCATTCAAGGCCCAGAACTAATCGAGAACATGCGTAAGCAGGCCGCGCGCTTCGGCGCCGAATATCGCATGGGGCATGTGGTCAAAGCGGACCTGAGCAAAAAACCGATCGAAATCAGCCTGGGCAAAGAGACGATTTACACGCGCTCGCTGATCATTGCCAGCGGCGCGTCGGCACGATGGTTGGGCTTGCCCAATGAGCAGGCGCTGATCGGACACGGAGTTTCCTCGTGCGCGACCTGCGACGGCTTCTTCTTTACCGGCAGGGACATTGTCGTGATCGGCGGCGGCGATTCGGCCATGGAAGAAGCAATGTTTTTGACCCGCTTCGCCGCGAAAGTCACGCTGATCCACCGCCGCGAGCAGTTCCGCGCCTCGAAGATCATGCTGGAACGGGCGCAGGCGAATCCGAAGATTTCATTCCTTACCGACACCGTTGTCGATGACGTGCTCGACGTCAGCAAGAAAGAAGTTACTGCGCTGCGACTGCGAAATATCAAGACCGGCGAGAGCTGGGAATTCCCGACCAGCGCCATGTTTCTCGGCATCGGACATACTCCCAATGCCGACATTTTCAAGGGACAGCTCGATGCCGATAGCGAAGGCTACCTGATCACCAGGAACAACGTATTTACCAAAGTGCCGGGGGTCTTTGCCTGTGGCGACGTGCAGGACCGCCGCTACCGCCAGGCCATCACCGCTGCGGGCTCAGGCTGCATGGCGGCGCTCGAAGTGGAGAAGTACCTGGAAGAAGCGGGACACTGATCTCTGCGGCTGTTTGTCTTTTTGAATCTACACGTGCCGTTCCGGCGTCTTAACACTTTCCGGGAGCACTCATGGAATACGTTCGTCTCGGTAATTCCGGCCTCATCGTTTCCCGCCTCGCCTACGGAGTCATGACCTTCGGGTCGAATCCCGATCCAAAGAATCCGTTTGCCAGTGTTTCGAAGACTCCGCAGCAGGAAGCGGATGCCCTCATTGGCCGCGCGATCGATTCCGGCATCAACTTCTTCGATACCGCCGACGGCTACACAGCCGGACAGGCGGAGGTTATGCTCGGGCAGGTCCTCGGTCCGCGACGCAAGGATGTCGTCATTTCGACGAAAGTTGGTTTCCGCACCGGCCCCGCGCTGATCCATACCGGTGCATCGTTCCAGCATCTGGTTGGCGGTGCGGAAGCATGCCTGCGACGGCTGAAAACCGACTACATCGACTTGCTCTCGATTCATCGTTTCGATCCGTACACTCCGATGGAGGAAATGGCGCGCGCCCTCGACAACCTGGTTCAGCGCGGCCTTGTGCGCTACGTCGGCTACTCGAACTTCAGCGCGTGGCAATCGGCAACCTTACTCGGCATCCAGAAGCAGAGGGGCTATTCGCCGGTGATCGCTGCACAGATGTATTACTCGCTGGTCGGCCGCGACCTCGAACACGAAATCGTTCCGTTCTGCCGGCATGCCGGAATCGGCATCTGCGCGTGGAGTCCGCTAGCGGGCGGTTTTCTGAGCGGACGCTATACGCGGCAGGATCCCACCGGCGGCAAAGGCCGGCTGGCGACCTTCGACTTTCTCCCGTTCGACAAAGAGAAGGGATATGACCTGATCGAGCGCATGCGCGCCATAGCCGCGAATCAAAGCGCAACCGTCGCCCAGATCGCGTTGGCGTGGATGCTCGCACAAGATTTCATCAGCGTGATCATTGTTGGAGCCAGCAAGCTGAGTCAGTTCGAAGACAATCTGGGCGCGCTGAATGTGAATCTGTCGGCTGCCGACCTGCAGGAACTGGATGCGCTGACGAAACCGGCGGCGACCTATCCCAGCTGGTTCCATCAGCAGACGCAGGACACTGCGGTCACCAAGGCGCTCGACAAATCCCGCTAGGAGAAAGAACGATGGCTGCTACCACCTGCACACACCTTGGCGAAATTCACAAAGTCACGCCCAGCGGCAAGGGCTGCAAAGAATGCCTGGAGATGGGCGACACTTGGGTCCACCTGCGGTTATGCCTGACGTGCGGCCACGTCGGATGTTGTGACTCTTCCAAGAACAAGCATGCCACGAAGCACTTCCATAAATTGAAACATCCGCTGATCCAGTCGTTCGAGCCCGGCGAAGATTGGCGGTGGTGCTATGTGGACGAGGTGTATCTCGACTGATGCCTCGGTGCCCCCTGTCTTCCCCACGCTCAATCAAAAGCTTGAAGACAGAGGGCGCAAGGGAATTCGGGAACGCGAGTTCTATTTCAATACGCGTTGCCGTTCCGCAGGTCGCAGCGTCTCGCACGCGGTCCGCAGCACCAGTCGCGGAGCGCGATCGCGAATCTTCATCAGGAACGGCACCGTGCGCCGGGCATCGTACTTCGCCGTTTCACGCAACAGCCAGCCCAATCCCTTCTGCACCATATCGTCTTCATCGGCAAGCAGAACTTTCGTCAATCGCACAATCTCGGGAAAGAACTTCTTCTCCCGTGCTCCACGAATCAAAGCGACGCACGCCGCCCGGCGCCGCCACCGGTTCTTCGACTTCGCCCAGCGAAAGACCTCGCGGCTGCGCTTCGGTTCGGCATTGACCATGGGCGCGAGCAGATAATGCGCGAGAGCATCGTGGTCGGCCCAACTGCCGACGCGCTCCAGCCAGGAAGCAAACAACTTGAATTCCGACTCGCCCAGCCGCTTCGTTTGATTCTCGAGTAACAGGACCGCAAAGGCCTTTTCTTCCAGATAGCGTCCGGAGAAGAGCTTGTCCGCGACGCGCACCACGAATTCCATTCCTTGTTCCCGTGCGATGGCGCGGCGAAAGCGGACAGCAACCTTCCGCAATTCGGCCGCATACCATCCGCGCGACTTTACCTCTTCTTTAAAGAACCATTGCACCTCTTCCGAATGCGGTGCCGCCCCGCCGTCTTTGAGGACGCGTCGGATGTGCGCGGCGATGTAGCTGGGAGTCAGTTTGCGTCTGGGCATGACGATTCTCTGGAGGGATGGGCGCCTCGCCCATCCCGAGGGCCGTTATGGTACCTCAATACCGCGGGAAGATGCTGTGAGCGCGTTACACCTTTGCGGGCGTCGTTGTTCTTGTCCGGACGGTCCGATCGTAGATCCAGAGTACAACTGCAGTCACCAGACCCACCGCAGTCGTGCTCAACCAGAAACGAGCCGGCTGGTGCTGGACTTCCCCGAAGCGGTGCATGAGCGTACCTCCAAACCAGCCGCCAATCAGCGAGCCGATGCCGATCGGGAGGAAGGCAAATCCCATATACGTTCCCTGCTGTTCCGCCGGGGCAAGCCCCGAAATGTACTCGTAGTAGCGCGGTGCCTGGATGATTTCGCCGATGGCGAGGACGATGATTGAAAGCACCGCTCCCCACACTGTTGGCCAGAATGCAAGCATCAGCCACGAGACCGAGGTGATCACCGTACCCAGGATCACAGCCTGAAAAGCCTGAATCTTACGGGTCAAGTAGTTAATCACGACCGTCAGCAATATCACGGTCGCCCCGTCGGTCACAAGAATCTTTTCCACGTTTGCCTTCGGGTCGACAAACGAATGAATGTATCCGGGCAGCGAAATGTACTGCTGCCAGAAAACGATCCAGTACCCGGTGAAAAGCACGAGGAACCACATGAACCGGCTGCTTCCCGCCAGCAATAGCACGAGGATGCCAACCCACGCCCACCAGGGCACGCTCAGCGAACTATCGACAAACTGAGCAATCCGCAGCCCGAGTGCGATGGCCAGAGCCGGCAGAACCAGCCAAGCCTTGCCGACCACCACGCAGAAATTTCGTGCTACGGTTCCGATCGATGGCGGGCGAGCATCATCGCCCTTTTTGGGCTCACGGAAGAACAGAAGCACGACAAAGAACATCGCGAAAACGCTCACCGCGGCGACGCGAAAGACGTTTTCGACTCCGAGGTGCGGATCGATCCAGGACGCGAGGAATGGACCGAGAAATCCTCCGACGTTCACCATCGTGTAGTAGATCGAAAAGCCTATCGCCCGAACGTTTTCTTTCGAAGCACGCGATGTTGTGCCTACAACACAAGGTTTCACGAGCGCGATTCCGAACGCGGGCAACAGAAGAATGAACCCCACCATCGCCGCCAACGGAACGCGGTTACGAACCGGCGCCAGCCATGGGGCTTCGATCGAACCCAACAGAAAGTACGAAATCGCGAGTATGAGATAAGCGGCCGAGAGCGCCCGCCGAAAACCCATCCGGTCGGCAACCGCTCCTCCAAAGGGCGCTAGGATCCAAACGAATCCGAAGATTCCGGCTAGTGTCCCGGTTTGTTCGGTGGAGAAGTGCAACCGTTCATGCAGGTAGAGCGCGAGGGCGGCGTAGATTCCGTAGTACGCAAGCCGCTCGAAAATCTCAGTGATGTTGGCGATCCAGAATGGCCGCTCGAATCCGGTGCGGATATCCTGCAGGCGTTGGGAGAAGGTCAAATGTGGCTCCTGGTGATCGTGTGGCGCGGGCATTCCTGCCCGCGTGCTGGGCAGCCCTATACTTCCAGCCGCCTTCGTACTTCAGCAGCCGTCAGCCCCGCCACCCGTATCACTTTGTTCCGGCTGGTCAGGCCGGCTGCAATAGTAACGGACGAGCGCGGAACCTTCAAAAGTTTTGCGAAGAATTCGATGCACGTCTCATTCGCTTTACCGTCGACGGGAGGAGCCGTCAGCGAGACCTTGAGCGCATCGCCTATCTCGCCGGTGACTGCGTTCTTCTTCGCGCGCGGGTGGACCTTGATAGCGAAGGTTGCGCCAGAAACGGTGTCGTTAACTGGGATCATTTCTCACCACAGAGACACAGAGTCACAGAGGCAACAAGAGCGGGCTAAATCTGGTGACGGCGAGGATGGGCGGCAGCAATGCTTTCCCTTTACTGATTCCTCGGTGTCTCTGTGACTCTGTGGTGAGTTCACGTTCTCTCCCCGAAGATCGCCGTCCCCACGCGCACGCACGTCGAGCCTTCCTCGATCGCCACTTCGAAGTCGTGCGACATGCCCATCGAAAGAACATCCATCGAAATCGCCGGCATCCCGCACGCTGCAATCTGATCGCGCATCTTGCGCAGATGGCGGAAGAAGGGCCGCGCTTCCTCGGGATCATCGCTGTATGGCGGCACGGTCATCAGGCCGCGGACGTGGAGATGTTTCCAGTCCCGCGCCATGGCGAGGATTTCTTCGAGCTCGCTCGATCCCGGCGCGACTCCACTCTTAGCTTCTTCGCTCCCCACGTTGATCTCGATGAGGATAGGCAGCAATTTGTCTGCTTTGTCTGCCGCCGCATCGAGCTTCTCGGCGAGACGAATCGAGTCCACCGAATCCACAGCGTGAAAAATCTGCGCAGCCTTCGCGGCTTTGTTGGACTGCAGGTGGCCGATCAGGTGCCACTTTGCGTCGGGCAAGTCGCGAACTAGATCGGCCTTCGCCGCGAACTCCTGCACGCGGTTTTCGCCAAAGACTCGAATTCCCGCTCCATAAGCTTCGCGAATCCGTTCGGGCGGAAAAGTTTTGCTGACACCCATTAGCGTGATTTCGCTAGGATCGCGCCGAGCGCGGCGGGCGGCGACGGCAATGCGCTCTTTCACGCGGGCGATGTTGTCGGCGATCGACACGAGGAAGTCAGACTGCAAAAGTCAGCTTGCCGAAGTGAACTCCGGCTTATCCGGAAACAGTTTCACTTCTGCATTCTGCATTCTAACTTCTGACTTTACATGATCGCTGTCGGTGGCGCCGGATCTTCCGGACGACCGGCATTGGCAAGCGGCACAAAGATCATGACTGCAATCAGAACCGCAAGCGCGATCACCGCGCTGATCAGGTGGTCGCCACTACCAAATTGGTACAACTGGGCCTTGGCATGAGGATCCTGCGCGAGCTTGCGGGCAATGACGGCCGCCACCGCGATGCCGCAGAGAGCCTCTCCGGCGATCAGACCCGAAGCCGTCAGGATTCCCGCGTTCTCGACGCGAGCCTTTTGCGCGTCATTGAGATTACGCCGGTCGCGCATCCGATCCGTCGCCCAGCGAATCAACCCGCCGACAAAAATGGCGAACGTCGTCCCCAGTGGCAGGTACATGCCGATCGAGAACAGCATTACGCTCTTCACTTCAATCATGATCATCGCGAGACCGAGGAATATCCCAACGATCACGAGCGGCCACGCCATGTCCCCGCCCACGATGCCCTTGGACAGCATCGCCATGAGGCCGGCTTGCGGCGCTGACAACTCGGGTGAGCCGAAGTGATAGACCCTGTCCAGCAGCGAGAGAGGCACGAACAGCACGAGCCCGGCGACCACGATTCCGATCAAGTCGCCGATCTCCATTTTGGATGGCGTTCCGCCGAGGATGTGGCCGACTTTCAGGTCCTGCAACAATTCGCCCGCCACCGCAGACGAAACGCAGACGACGGCAGCCACTCCCAGTACGGCTGCTACCCCACCGCTGCCGGACACACCGAGAGCAACCATGAGCAACGCCGCGATGACCAGGGTACACAGTGTTAGTCCGGAAACCGGGTTGTTCGAGGATCCGATCATGCCAACCAGATTTCCGGAAACGGCTGCGAAGAAGAAGCCGACGATCACCATGACGCCAGCAGCCACCAGAGCAGCCGAGATGGCCTTGGACCCGGCGAGATTGCCCGCTCCCGTGATGAAGAACTTGTAGAGCAGAAACATCGCAACGAAGACGATGGCAACACCGGCAAAGACGAACTTCGAACTGAGGTCACGCTCGGTTCGGTTGGTGGCAGCTTGCACCGACGCGGATTTCTTTAAGTCAGACACGGCGCGTCCGATGCCGACTGCCAGTTGCTTGCGCATCTTGAAGAGTGTGTACGAGGCGCCCACCAGCATGCCGCCCACCGCGATGGGCCGCACAATCGAATAGTAGATCGCGCCCGCCAGCAGATCCCAGGAGAGAGTCTGACCTGCCGGTTGCGCGGCCTGAATGTAGGGCCCAAGAGTATAGGTGAGAAGCGGAACCAACAGCCCCCAGGCCAGTACGCCGCCTGCGAAATTCAACGAACCGAGGCGCGGACCGATAATGTAGCCGACGCCTAGATATGCCGGACTGATGTCGGGAGCATTAAACAGTGTCGCTCCGCCCGTCAAAGTAGTCGTCACGCCGGGGTTGGTGCTTGTCCGGAGCAGAAGCTTTTTCCCGAGTTCGCTGATCTTCACATGGAAGGTGTTGCTCGGGCTGAATACATTGAGCGCGCCGAGTAGAAACATGAACGCCCCGAAGCCCATATTGGCAAACAGGATCTTTGCCGCCTTGGCCCCCTGCTGACCGGCCTTGTGAATTTCCGCCGCTGCTACCGACTCCGGATAAGGCAGGTCAGGGTCTTCCACCATGACGCGGCGCAAGAGCGTCACAAACAAGACGCCAAGAGTGCCGCCAATGACCATCAGCGCTACCGATTTCCAGTATTGCCCGGTGAGCCCTTGCCACAATCCTGCCATCACAAATGCAGGAATGGTGAACACTGCCCCCGCGGCAACCGACTCGCCGATCGTGCCGATCGTTCGAGCGATGTTCTCTTCCAGCAACGAACCTTTCATCAACCGCAACAGCGCCATGCCAATGACCGCAGCCGGATAGGTGGCGGCGATCGTCATCCCGGCTCGCAAGCCCAGATAGGCATTTGCCGACCCAAGAATCGCTGTCAGGACCATTCCGATCACGATTGCCCGGAAAGTGAATTCCTTCATATCCATGGTTTCCGGAACGTAGGGGCGGTGCTTGCGGGGGGAAGTATTTACCGCAGGAGTGCTCATAAAGATCCTCGCTGCAACACAGATTTCATTACAGGTTCACATTAATTGCGACGGCGCACCTTAGCATGCCGCTGGGCCGCATTACAAGTACGGTCCTGGCGCAACTTTGGGGCGGATGCAGGGTTTACAAAGAATCCCCGCCCGGAGGTATGTTGTGGCTACCCTGGAAACGTCCGATTTCCGGTCGCGGTTCCTTCGTGAATTTCATTGCTCTGGCTGCGGCAATACCCAAGCCTATCTTTCGCGGTTGAGGACCTGGTTCGAAAAGTTCTTTCTTCCACTTGTGATGCTAAAACCAGTGCGATGCGAGCACTGTTGCCGGCGCCAATACGTTGCTCGCACCGTGCCGGCGAAGCGGCGAACCCAGCTCGGATCCTCAGTGGGGTACACCAACGATACCTCGGCAAGCGGCACCCGCGTTGCATAACGACTGGAACCGCGTCTATACTGAGCGCATGTAGCCAGGCGGGAGCCCCAACTGCTCGCCGGGTTGCGGGAGGCCGTCTTCAGCAGTACCGGGTTTCGAATACGCGCTGCACAGGGTCGGGCGGCGGGTTCTGGGCTCACCCGTTGGGCGGAACACGCTGCAGCTAGCCTGTTTTTTACGCTGTTCCCCGCCGACTGCCGTATCTGTGGTTCCCCTCTGATTCGGATTTCACGCCTGCCTGTCTGCGAATCGTGCCTGCACGCCCTGCGTCCGTTAGACGGATCGTATTGCACCGTATGCGGAGAAGCGTTACTCGCCCCGGCCTTCCTTGATTCCGTGGATGCGCTCTGCGGTCTCTGCCAGAGCGCGCACCCGCCATTTGAACGAGCAGTGGCTTATGGGGGCTATGAAGGCGGATTGCGCGACTTGATCCACCTGCTGAAATATCAGCAGGTGCGTCCGGCGGCAGCCGTACTGGGTCGGATGCTGGGAGAAACGCTGGCAAACCTGGAACCCACACTGCCGGGTGGAACGATGGCTGTTGTCCCTGTGCCGCTTCACGCGCGGAAACTGGCACAACGTGGATTCAACCAGTCGGAACGGATTGCGCGCGCCGCGCTGAAGCACGTCGCGCAGCCTTCACGGTATGAACTGTTGACCGGAGTGCTGGAGCGAATCCGGGAGACGCGATCGCAGATCGGCCTGACGCGCCATCAAAGAAGAGAGAATCTGCGCGGCGCATTTGCGGTCAAGACCGTCGGCGCGATTGCGGATCGCGAGGTTTTGCTTGTGGACGACGTCTTCACGACGGGCACGACTGTATCGGAGTGCGCGCGGGTGTTGCAAAGAGCCGGCGCCAATCGCGTGTGGGTGGCGACGCTGGCCCGCACGTTGAAAGTTACGAGCATGTTTGCCGTGCCTGAACTGGGAGAGGAAGAAGAGCGGTTCGCCGCCGCAGCGAACGTTTAGGCAATATGTCTTTACGCAGTTACAACTCGTCGGCCATGCGGGCGCATGTTCCCGTCCCCATCTTGCCGGATGGAATGCACCACCAAGGGGATGGCTATGCTCTTCACCAACCGGTGCTGGTGCTGAACGCATCGTACGAGCCGATTAACGTTTGCGCGGCGCGGCGCGCCATTGTGCTTGTTCTGAAGGGCGTCGCCATGACCGAGGAGGAGAACGGACATTTTCTGCATGCAGCGCGCTTGGCGCTTCGCGTTCCGTCCGTCATTCGGCTGCTCGAATACCGCCGAATCCCGCACCAGTCGCGTGCCTTGTCGCGCAAAAACATCTTGCTGCGCGACCGCAACACCTGCCAGTACTGCAATGCAACGCTACCCTCGAGCGAACTCACGCTCGACCATGTCATTCCTCGTTCCCGCGGAGGCCTCTCGACCTGGGAGAACCTCGTGGCCTGCTGTCATCCCTGCAACCGGCGCAAGGGCAACCAGCTTCCTCACGAAGCGGGGATGAAGCCGATCCGCGAACCGCGAGCTTTCAATCTCCACACGTCCCGCCACATCATGCGCTTGATGGGGCACTCGGATGATAAGTGGAGAAAGTACCTTTTCTACTAGCTCACAGCTGTCAGCTCTCAGCTCTCGGGAAATCAAATCAGATCATCGAGACTGTTTTTTGCCGCAATTCCTGTATACGGAACCCCGCACTCGTTGATGAGATGTTGATGAGATGTAGATAGGTCCCTATCCGTCTGGGGAGACGTTCCTAAAAGCTGACCGCCGAGACCAGACGCTGAGAGTTTTTACTGCGGTTTCTGCTGCTCGTCTGGTTTCTTTTCCGGCGACTTCTGCACTTCCTGGCCTTCGTAGGTGATCCTGCTCTTCGATCCGAACCGCTGGTAGCTCGTGTACTTCACGATCTCCCGGATCTTTACGTCTCCGGCTGAGAATCGGAGTGTGTCTTCGGCGCGCGTGTACGTTGGGAACCAGTATTTGCCGTCGACCTGTTCACGCCAGGTCGTGAACTTCGGGAACAGATTTTCCTGATTTTTCTTTTTCTTGATGTCGGGAACCGTCTTGCCGTAGGTCTTCACGATCTGGAAATCATGGTCGTCCACCCAGATGCGTCCCTGGAAGTAACGCTTCTTGCCCACGATCTCCTTGGGAGCGATGTCGAACACATAGGTATTCAGTTCGTCCTGTTTCTGCTGGCCGACATAGAGAATGTCATATTCCGAAATCTCATCGGAAGTAAGCACGAACGGCAGGCGGTTCTCAATGTCGTCGAAATCTTCCTGGGTCATCTGGATGCGCTGCAAGGTGTCTTGCGGCGCAAACACGACGTTGCGCACCTTGTGGCCCTTATCATCAAACGTCACATCAAACACCTGGCGGTATTCACCGTCAGGCGTGTCGCCCTCGAGCGTCTGCACTTTGACATCCTGCCGGTAGGTGTACTGGTCGCGCGCTTCGGCGAATTCCTTCTCCTTGGCGGCAAAACGCTTGATGATCTCGTCGACAGCGATGCCACTGGGCGGGGTCTTTTCAAGTTGCCCTTCCTGTGCTCGCGCGAGGATCGGAGACAGCATCAGGAACAGGAGCGGAAAGATCAGACGGGAATGCAGCCGCGGAGAAGTCATGACACTAGTGTAACGAAAGAAACCCGATGAGTTAACGGCAGCTTCCACCCCCGGACTGCCGTGCAACAGTCCTTGGGTAGGGGTGGAAGACTGCAGTTCTGCCTAACAGATTGGATGCGTCGATGCGCGAAAAGATAGCCAGATTCACGGAACTTTACGGATCGAAAAACTATGGACATTCTCCGCAATTCCGAGCCGCTAATGTCCTTCTTTTGGCCGTGGAATCAGCTTCTGCATCCCCCATTCCACCAAAGCGGGAAACAACTGGTAGAGCTTCACCACCGGATGCATTGTCCAGGGAACGATCACCTCGCGCTTACGCTTGCGATAGCCGTCAAATACGGCACGCGCAACGCGCTCAGCTGTAATCCCGCGGACGGATTTCGGGCGGGTGTTCCCGCGCCGGTTTGCCACCATGTTGGCTCCAAAGTCAGTCGCGACGTATCCCGGGCAGACTGTCAGTACGTGAACCCGGTCCGCCTTCAATTCCAGGCTCGCGGCCTTGCCGATGGCGTTCAGGGCGAACTTGGTGCCGGAATAGGCGGCTCCAAATGGCAGCGGGATGTGGCCGGCGACGCTGGAAATGTTGATGATCGCGCCTCCGCCCGACTCCCGCATTACGGGCACGACGGCCTGCATGCAGGCGATGGCGCCAAAGAGGTTCGTCTCAAACAGTTCACGGCACGACGACATCTCCATCTCCGCCACGGTGTCGCGCATGCCGACCCCGGCGTTGTTGACCCAGACGTCGATCCGGTCGAAGTGATGAAGGGTGAGTCCGAGTGCGCGGTCGATCTCTTCGCGATTTCCCACGTCGCAAGCCAGAGCGACCGTCCGCTCCGTGTGCCCGACGCGGTGACGAGCGGCCTCGGCTCGGCTGGCATCCCGGGACAGCAGGACGACATTCGCGCCGTGCCCGGCAAACACCTTGGCAATTGCCTCGCCGATTCCCATTGATGCGCCAGTGACTACGACCACTTTTCCCGACATTTCCATGCCGACCCTTGTATCGCCTGTGTGCGGTCAAGTCAACGCCTGGCGTAAAATCGAACTATGCCACGAGGGCCCCTGTGAGTCTGTTGCCTCTGTTTCCGCTTGACCTCGTCCTCCTTCCAGGAGTTCCCCTGCCGCTACACATCTTCGAATCACGCTACAAGGAGATGATCACGGAGTGCATCGATGAAAGGAAGCCTTTCGGCGTCGTACGAACCTCCTCTGACGGCGTGGCCGATATCGGTTGCACGGCGGAGATTCTCGAAGTGACGAAGCGCTATGACGACGGGCGCATGGACATCCTGACGCGTGGGGTCGAGCGCTTCGAAGTCCTGCACGTCCATGAAGACCGGCCGTTTCTGCAGGCGGAATTTACCGTCATCGACGATGAGCCGGGCAGCGCGCCGTCGGAAATGGTGCACGAGGCAGTGCGCCTGCATACCGAGATCGTCAAACTGGCGGGAGCCGAGATGAGTGGCCCCGACGAACGCGCCGATCAGCTTTCGTTCCTGCTCGCGGGATCACTGCCCCTCGATCTCGACTTCAAGCAGAAGCTGTTGACCACACTCTCCGAGCCGAAACGCCTGCAAGCCGTTATTTCCTACCTCGAGGCCGTGCTACCCGGGTTGCGGCGGGCGGCAAAGGCGAGATGGAATTAGAAAAGGCCAAGTTGCAGAGTTTCAAGGTCGCGAAGTTTCACCGGACCCACCGTCCGATTCGCGCTCTTGGAAACCCTGAAACTGTGAAACCTGGAAGCCGAGTATAATCACCCTCAAGGTTGTTTCTCTCGGGGGTTCCCACCATGAGTTTTGCCCGGACGCTCGGCGAGCTGCGCCAAAGTCCCTTTTCTGAACAGCGCCTCGCCTCGCGCCGAGTCAAAGACGAGCTGCGGGAAAACCTGATGGCGCGTTTGCGGTCGAACTGCCCGATCTTTCCGGGCATCGTCGGCTATGACGATACGGTCGTGCCACAGATCGTGAATGCGATTCTGTCGCGTCATAACTTCATTCTGCTCGGATTGCGGGGCCAGGCGAAGAGCCGCATTCTGCGCGCCCTGACGTCGCTGCTCGATCCGCAACTCCCGTGCATCGAAGGCTGCGAGATTCACGACAATCCGTATGCGCCGATCTGCCGCCGCTGCCAGGAACTCGTCGGCCGCGAGCAGGATGCAACGCCGATTGCGTGGCTTTCTCCGGAACAACGCTACGTGGAGAAGCTGGCCACGCCGGATGTGACCATTGCCGACCTGATCGGCGACATCGATCCGATCAAGGCGGCACGCGGTGGGCACGAGCTTTCGAGCGAATTCACCGTTCACTATGGCTTGTTGCCCCGAGCCAATCGCGGCATCTTTGCGATCAACGAACTGCCCGATCTCGCCGGCAAGATTCAGGTCGGACTGTTCAACATCATGCAGGAAGGCGATGTGCAGATTAAGGGCTACCCGATCCGGCTGCCGCTTGACGTGGCCATCGTCTTCAGCGCCAATCCCGAGGACTACACGGCCCGCGGCAAAATCATCACGCCACTCAAAGACCGCATTGGATCGGAGATTCGCACGCACTATCCGGCAACGGTTGATGAAGGCATCGCCATCACCGCGCAGGAAGCCTGGACGCAGCGCGAGGGCGTGCGACTGCAGATTCCGAAATACGTGCAAGAGGTGATCGAGCGCATCGCGTTCGCCGCCCGCGAAGACAAAAAAATCGACAAACGCTCCGGCGTGAGCCAGCGGCTGCCGATTTCAGCGGTGGAGAACGTGGTCTCGAACGCAGAACGCCGCGCCCTGACCCATCAGGAAAGCGTGATCGTGCCGCGCATCAGCGATATCTACGCCGCGCTCCCGGCTATTACCGGCAAACTGGAACTGGAGTACGAAGGTGAGATGAAGGGCGCCGACAACGTAAGCCGGGAACTGATCCGTGCTGCGATTGCCAAGACCTACGATGCGTACTTAAAGAACAGCGACATGCAGCAAATTGTGCAGTGGTTCGATCTGGGGGGAGAGATTCAGTTGGCGGATTCGGCGGGCGCGACGGACGCCCTCAATGCCCTGCGCAGCATTCAGGGCTTAGTGGAAAAGACGGTGAAAGTGAATGTCGGGCCGAAAGACCCGATCGAGAAGCAGGTCTCGGCGGCAGAGTTTATCCTCGAAGGTCTACATGCGCACAAGCGCATCGGACGCAGCGAAGAAAGAGTGTTTTCGGCCAGCGAGAAGCAGCCGCAAGCGCCGAAGAAATCTGAAAGGCCGATGCAGGAGGACGAGATGCCGTACCGGCCGAAGAGGAGTTTTAACTAAACGCTGATCGCTGTTCGTCGTTCGCTGTTGCGCAAATCGTCGATGGTTGTTCGGCGTCGGTCGTTAGCGAGCGAACAACGAACGGCGAATAGCGAACGACGAACGACCAACGACCAACGACCCTGCCATGAAACGCGTCCGCTATACAAAATATGTCCCTGACCCCGCGGGCGACATGAGCCTGGAGGATCTCCTCGGCGCGCTGTCCGACTACTTTCTGCAGAGTGGATTCAACGACAACTTCTGGTACGAGATGCCGGACGGCGAGCAGTCGCTTGAGGCGCTGAAACAGGCGATCGAGCAGGCGCTGCTCAACGGCGAAACCTTCGACGAAGGGATGCGCGACCGCCTGCAGCAGATGCACATGGAAGGCGAACTCAACGAGTTGATCGAAAAGCTCATCGAGCGCATGCAGCAGGAAGACTACATCTCCATTGACCAGCCTCATGACCCGTCGAAGCGCTCGAGTGTCGGCGGGCAGGTCGGCGAAGCGCAGCAGCAGGCTCGCTTCGAGATCACCGACAAGAGCCTCGATTTCCTCGGTTTCAAAGCCCTACGCGACCTGCTCGGCTCGCTCGGCAAGTCGAGCTTCGGGCGCCACGACACGCGCGATCTGGCCACGGGCATCGAAACCAGTGGCGCATCGAAGCGCTACGAGTTCGGAGACACGCTCAATCTCGACATTACTGCCACGCTTTCGAGTGCCATTCAACGGGAAGGGCTGGGATTGCCGCTGAATCTCGAATATCACGACCTGCAGGTGCACCAGTGCGAGTACCAGTCGTCCTGCGCAACCGTCCTCATGCTCGACTGCTCGCACTCAATGATTCTTTACGGCGAAGACCGCTTCACTCCCGCGAAAAAGGTGGCGATGGCGTTATCGCACCTGATCCGCACACAATATCCGGGGGATTCACTTTCGCTAGTGCTCTTCCACGATTCCGCCGAAGAGGTGCCACTTGGGCAGCTGGCCCGGGTAAAGGTTGGCCCCTACTACACCAACACGCGCGAAGGCCTGCGTGCGGCGCAACGTATCTTGCAACGACAGCGCAAGGACATGAAACAGATCGTCATGATCACCGACGGCAAGCCCTCCGCGTTGACGCTTGAAGACGGGCGCATCTACAAGAACGCCTTCGGTCTCGATCCCCTGGTCGTCAGTCAAACGCTGGAGGAAGTCTCGAAATGCAAGCGCGCCGGGATCCTCATCAACACCTTCATGCTGGCCTCCGACTACGGCTTGGTGCAATTCGTTCAAAAGGTGACCGAGATGTGCCGCGGTAAGGCGTATTTCACCACGCCTTATACCCTCGGCCAGTATCTCTTGATGGATTACATGTCGCGCAAGACCAAGACCATCCACTAACAGCACCCTGTGTCAGCGATCACATACAAGATGTTTCGTGCGCACTAAGTTCGGCTTGATGAACTCAGTGCAGTTGGCCGATAGAGTCTGCCCGGGCCTCGTCCATCCGCAGATCCGCTATAAGACGCTTCTCCGTAACCTGCTGCGTCCGGAAGTGCGTTGGCTTGACCTTGGCTGCGGGCACGAGGTCATTCGTCCCTGGGCCCTGCACCGGGGAGAAGAAGAGTCCGCATTCACGGGTGCGCCGGCGATGAGCGTCGGGGTAGATCGCGACATGGCGGCCTTGCAGAGCAACGTTTGCACTCCGCACCGCGTCGCGGCGGATATTCAATCGTTACCGTTTGCCGACGATTCGTTCGAAGTGGTCACCGCGAACATGGTGCTCGAACATAGCGAGAATCCGGCTGCACTGATGTCGGAAGTCTGGCGCGTGCTGCGACCCAAGGGCGTCTTCGTATTTCACACTCCGAACAAGTACTACCCGATGAGTGTGCTGGCGGCGCTCCTGCCGGACGCCGTGAAGTCCCGCCTGGTAGCACTGGTCAGCCGCCGTCAGGAAAAAGATGTCTACCCCACCTTATTCCGTGTGAACACGCGCTCGGCGATTTCGGCCTACTCCGTGAGCGCAGGTTTTCGGATCAAGTATTGGGAAATACTTGAAACACTTACTTTCAACGCCAATCGCGCCATCTTCTTGTGCTATCTAACTTTGGCCTGGCTACTGCGGCATAAATCCCTCGGCAGATTCAGAGCCGACTATCTGGTTATGTTGTGCAAACCCGACGTCGAATGTGCGTGCAAGAAGCTGGAAAGGTCCGCAAGCTCAAATGGGACCCGTGTCAGGCCAGGGTCGCCGACAGCCCACGTAGCTCCCTGAGGGTTCGAAATCGTCACAAAATCAACGTGACCGATCGCACATCGCTCCGGTTCAGGCCGCGCTAGTCTGATCGCACTCCCAGGATCTCTCCCGATCCGACTCCCTCCCGAAGAGGTGTAGATATGTCCGCCTTAAGTAGAGCGGTCGTTCTGACGTGTCTCTCGACCTTGGCGGTGGCGCAGATGCCGGATCAGTTGGCTGCCGAGCGCGCTCTCGGCCCACATTGGAGACAGATCTCGCGCGCTTCCGGAATAATCTTTGTCGGGACGGTACTCGACGTCGAAGCGCAACCGGCGAGCCATGATCGCCCCGTTCCTGCCATCCAGACAAGATTCCGAGTGGAGCGGGCCATCGCCGGAACACACCTTAAACAAGTGGTGACCATCCGCGAGTGGACTGCCGCCGGGACGCTGCCGCGGTCGGTTCGCAGCGGGCAGCGGACACTGTACTTCTTCTATCCGCCCAGCCGGCTCGGCCTGACCAGTTCCGTCGGCGGGCCTCTGACTCAGATCGCGATCGATCGCTATGGAAATGTGATACCACCTGCGGTCTCTGCGTATGCCCGAACTGCGATTTCACACCCCGCGCGGGCCGCGAGTGCAAGGCCGGCCGTTGTCTCGCTGGATCAGCTGGAGCGTGCGATCCGCAGCGCACGCATGGCGAAGGAGTGAACATGAATCGGCGCTTTCTTGCCCTCGGTGCTTTCCTGGCTGCCATTTCTGCCGTCGCCTTCGCGGGAGGCCCTGCTTTCGTGGCTGGCGCCGGATTCGATCCACCCGTCAAGGGGCGGCCCATCACATGGGCCAATGGGACTGTGCAGTACTACACCGATCAGGGCGATCTCAGTCCGGTGCTGAGCGGCGGACAGGCCGATCTGTTCGTGGCTGATGTAGTTACCCGGTGGTCGTCTATTCCCGGCGCGGCCATCACAGTCACGCAGACTGGCCATCTCGCCGAGGATGTCAACGGCACGAACACTACCGGCAATCCTGACGGTACCTACAGTATCCCAGCCGATATCCAGCCCGGGGCAGTGAGCACGCCGGTAGGCATCGTCTACGACTACGACGGTCAGGTAACGGACGCCTTGCTGGGCGAAGGGGCTGGGAGCGCCAGTCTTTGCTTCTTCAATACCGTCTTTGGAGGACCCGATGCTTTCAGTTTTGACGCTCACATCGTTCATGCGCTCATTGTGATCAATGGGGTTTGTGCGACTGACCCGTCGCGGTTCCCCGATCTTCGCTACCGCTTGGCGCGGACTCTGGGGAGAGTTTTCGGCCTGGGCTGGTCCCAGGCGAATCCGAATGTCATCACCCGCAATCCGGTCCCGGTGAGCGACGACCTTGAGGGATTCCCGCTCATGCACTTCCTTGATCCCGACGGGTGCGTACCGATCAGTGCCTGTTATCCCGACGCCGACATTCCCAAGATGGACGATCGCGCGTCGCTCAGTCGCCTCTACCCTGCGGCCCCGACCGCCGCCAGGATTCACGGCAGCGTGTATTTCGCTGACGCGAGCGGCAATCCAACGCAGCCCATGCAGGGAGTAAATGTCGTAGCGCGGCGCATCGAATCGGGCCAACCCTCACGAAAATCCGCCGTCACTTCGGTTTCCGGTTTTGCTTTTCGCGGCGATGCCGGCAATCCTGTCAACGGATACGTCGATATTAAGGGCCAGCCGTGCGACTTCTTCGGCTCCAACGACCCTGTTCTTGAAGGCGCATTCGATCTCGCCGGGCTCGAAATTCCTGACGGCAGCAGTTCCGCCAACTATCAGCTCAGCGTCGAAGGCCTCGACGCAAACTGGGCGATGGGAGCCGGTCCGTATGCGCCATATCAGGTCGCGCCCTCCGGCTCGTTTACGCCGATGATCGTGACCGTCCAGCGCGGAACTGACGTCATGCAGGATATCGTCATGCAGCAAAGCGCGGTTGCCGGGACACATCCCGGCAACGGCGCCACATACACGAATCCGGCCAGACTCCCGGAGGGCGGCGCCTGGGGAGCATGGATCTCCGGCTACGGCGACGCCGACTGGTTCCAGTTTTCCGCCAAGGCTAACCGGACCGCCTCCGTGAGTGCGACAGCCTTGGACGAAGCAGGCAAGCCCGCGCAATCCAAGCTCATGCCGGTCATCGGCATCTGGCAACTCAGTGATCGCAGCGGCAATCCGGCTCCGGCCGCCACCCCAATCGCCTTCAACACCGTAAGTCCAGGCATGACACGCCTCGATGCCCAATTTACCGCCGATGACATCTATCGCGTGGGCATCGCCGATCTTCGCGGCGACGGCCGTCCCGACTATTTCTACACCGCCACCTTGCTCTATTCCGATACGGTGACGCCTTCGCGCGTTGGCCTAAGTGGCGGGCCAGTCATCCTGCATGGCCTTGGATTCAATCCTGCGCTTCAGCTCACCACGGGCGTTGCATCTGGAGCGGTGCTGGAGACGGGGGCAAACGACCTTACAGCCGTACTCCCGCATGCTTCGCAGGATGGCCCGGCGTCACTCGTCGTGAGCGATCCAGCAACTGGCGGATTTTCGCAGATGACGGACGCTTTGACCTACGGCGCTGCGGCCAGCGACAAGCTGCTCGCCTTGCAGAATACGGAGCCCTCGACTCCGATCGGAGCCGAGGCGCCCAACGCGATTCGCGTACGCGCAGTCGCCGCCGACGGTATAACGCCCGTCGCCGGAGCTACCATTGCGTGGTCCACCACGAATGGCGCGACACTCTCCGCCTGCGGAGGGGCTGCGACCTGTTCCGTCTTGACGGACGAGTCTGGCATCGCCTCCACCGGGGTCACTCCCATGGCAACGGGAACGAATACGATCACGGCCGCTTTAGCGCCGGCCTCGTACAATCCCCCGCAAGCGAAACAGGCCACCGTGACCGGAACGAAGTCCGCTCTGGACATCGGTGCCATCGCGCCCACGAAGTGGGTCGCCCAGGGCGCAACTGTCGACATTCCGCTGACGGTTCGCGTGCTCAGCCAGGGCACACCGCAGATCGGTGCCACCGTGAATTTCAGAGTGTCCAAGGGCGCCGCGACTCTCTCCTCCGCCACCAGCACGACCGACAATTCCGGATACGCCTCGACCTCGGCGCATGTGTCCAATCACAGCGCCGACGCGCAGATTACCGCGTGCGTTGCTCCCAATAATTCCCCTTGCCAAACGTTCACCCTGTTCGCCACGCCCGCATCCAAGTGGGCTCTGAATCTGGTGAGCGGTTCGTCGCAAGTCGTGCCCGTGGGACAGCCGTTCCAGCCACTCCTGCTGCGGGCGACCGATGGATCCGCAGCCTCGGATCCCGTGATCGGCATGCCTTTCGTATTCGATGTCACGCTCATGCGCCTTCCAAAGGGCGATGGAGGCGGCGGTGGCGGCGACGACGGTCACGGTGGCGGGAATGGGACTCCGGTAATTCTCGGCACTTATCAGGTGCAGTCGGTCTCGGACACGAACGGCCTTGCCGGCATCGTGCCGACGCTGGGAAGCGTGAACGGCTACTGCGACGTGATGATCGCCGTTGCCGCCGGACCGGCGACCATGCAGTTCCACTTGCAGGCACTGACGCCAATGCCAGGATCAGCACCCGCTCATGACCGCGAACCACCGTTTCTGTTTCGGCCGCCGCATCCATTGCAGTACCGCATGGTGGAACAGTAATAAATGTAGGCTTGGCGAGATGCAAGGCGGGTAGTTCTCCGATGAGCGAGGGCGGACATCCGGCCCTCGAGCAATTGCTTGCTGAGTGCCAACTACCAGCTACCGACGACCGACTACTGACTACCGACCGCTGGGTTTCACCCACTGATCCACCCAGTCGTTCACCGTCTTCCACCAGAGCTGGGAATTCTGTGGCTTCAGTACCCAATGGCCTTCGTCCGGGAAGTACAGCATCTTCGACGGCACTCCCATCCGCTGCAGCGTGGTGAAGAGCTGAAGTCCTTCCGACACGTCGAGCCGGTAGTCGAGTTGCCCGTGCACGACCAGCGTCGGCGTCTTGAAGTTCTTGGCTGCGTTGTTGGGAGACCACTTCGCGTACACCTCGGGGTTTGAGTAGGGCGTGCCCTTGTACTCCCACTCGTTGAACCAGAGCTCTTCGGTCGTGCCCCAGGCGGAAACGCTGTTGAACATGCCGTCGTGAGACACGATGCACTTGAAGCGGTCGGTGTGGCCGAGCACCCAGTTGGCCATGTATCCGCCGTAGCTCGCGCCCAGCGCGCACTCGCGGTCCTTGTCGATGAACGGATAGTGCTGCTCCGCGTAATCGAGCCCCTTCATCAGGTCTTCAAACGGCGCGCCGCCCCACTCGCCGTTGATCGCGTCGATGAACTTCTGCCCGTAGCCGGTCGAGCCATGGAAGTTGATCATGATGACGACGTATCCGCTTGGGGTGGTGGAAGTTGGCGCCGCAAACAGTTCCGGATTCCAGCGATATGACCAGTCGTCTCCCCAAGCCCCCTGCGGTCCACCGTGAATGAGGAATTTCACGGGATATTTCTTGTTCGGGTCGAAGTTGGGAGGCTTGACCATGAAGCCCTCCACTTCGTCGTCGTGCGCACCTTTGAACGTGAAGTTCTCCAGCGGCTGCATTTCAACTTGCGAAAGCAAAGCGTCGTTCACATGAGTCAGGCGCCAGTCTTTCGTCAACGAACAGCTCTCGTTCCCGGCGTCCACATCGCCCGTTTTCGAAGGACAGCCTTCTCCGGTCGCATCGGCTGCATAAATCTCCGTTGGAAACTTGATGGAAATTCGGCTATAGATCAGCCGCTTCCCATCTGGTGCAACCGCAACATCATCGTCGAAACCGTAAACCAAGGTCCGGGTCGGATACGAACCGTCTTTCTGGCGTTCCACTCCAACTGCGTAGATCAGCGAATGGCCCTTGTGCTCTGAGCTGAAATAGATGGCTCTCGAGTCGGGAGACCAGGCAATCGATCCGACCCACTGCTCGAAATCCTCCGTCAGACTCTTCTTCTCCCCCGTCTTCCGGTCGTACAGCATCAGCCGGAAGCGGTCGCTCTCGTATCCCGGACGCTGCTGCGCTCGATACGCGATGTACTTGCCGTCGGGAGAATAGAGCGGCGTCGAGTCGCTCGCCGGATTGTCGGCGGTGATGTTCTTTGCCGTCCCCCCACTCACTGGAACAACCCACAGATCGTTGTTCGTCGAAGTGGCTTCGACCTTGTCATGATTCGACGTGTAACAGATCTCCTGCCCATCAGGCGAGAAGGCGTAAAGATCCTGCCCACCCAGCGAGAACACGGGCGCATCGTAGTCGCCCGGAGTGAGGTCGCGAGCTACCGAGATGGGGGTGCCCCACCCTTCCCCGGTTTTGGGGAGGGTGGGTGCCGGCGCCACGAGAATGTGTGTGCGCATCCCGCGCTTGTAGGAATTCCAGTGACGGTACAACAGACGATCAAAGATGATCGCCTTGACCTTCGAATCTTCGGCCTCTTTCAACTTCTTTGCGTTGCACGCCGCGGCCGCCTCAGGAGTTCCGTCGCACTCGGGATAGATATCAGAAGTGAACAGAATGTTCTTGCCATCCGGCGACCAAAGCTCACCGCCTGCCTCTGTTGCAATCGAAGTCAGCTTGTGCAAGCCAGTGACCGCGCCCGCCGCGCCATCAAACTCCGCAATCCAGACCTGTGATCCGCCCTCTTTATTCGAGAGGAATGCAAACCTCTTCCCGTCCGGCGCCCAGCGCGGGCGATCGCCATCCTGATCGGGGATGAGCACGTGCTCTTGCCCCCCCGCCAGCGGCACGATCCAGATGTGCGGCGTCTTCTTATTCGCCGCCAGATCGACATCGACGGTGCTGAACAGCACCCACTTGCCGTCCGGCGACGGCACCGGCTCGCCGACGCGCTTCAGCTTCATCATGTCTTCGAAGGTGAACGGATGCTTGGTTTGAGCAAATGCAGGAAGAGTCAGACAGAAGATCAGCAGGAATACGAGACGGCGCATGAAGCCCTCCAGCAGAACAGGAGAGGATAGCACCGGGAGATTGCAGAAGTCAGATTGCAGAATGCAGAATTGAAGCCCGCTGGCACGAGCGATGACCCTTGAGCCTAGGCGCCTTTACTTCTGCATTCTGCATTCGCCTCACCCCAGGCTCTCCAGCATCGCCGTCATCTCCGACTGCGCGTGCTGATTGCCCGTCCGCCTTGCCGACGAAATTCCATCCACCAGCATGCGCTTGGCTTCGTCCACGCGATCGGCGCCTGCCAGAGTCTGTGCCGCCATGAAGTAGCCAGGAGTGTAGTCAGGATTTTTCTCGAGCAGGGTCTTGAACTGGGCGAGCGCGCGGTCGATGTCCCCGGCTTTCGAGTACTCCATCGCCAATCCGTAGCGCGCGAACGTGTCGCCGGGATTCTCTGCCAAAATTCCCGTCAGCATGGCAATACGATCCATAGAAAGGTAGGTCTCAGCTCGCAGGTGACAGGTCTCAGCTCTCAGGTGTCAGGTCTCAGGATAAACCATGAAAAGCTCACGACCCCGCACAAGAACTCGCCTCTAATTTCCTGACTCCTGACTCCTGACTCCTGATTGCTTTTCTGACGTGTCCAGTACGGCGCACAGGATACAATACCTCTTCCCGGAGAACGCTCTTGGCCTGTCCCTACTTTGTGCCGCGGGAAATTCTAAACGACGGTTCGTGGCCGCACCCTTCGCGGCTGCCGCTCGGGGCAGGATGGAGTGGCGAGTGCTGTGCCGGCGCACAGCCGACAACGCCCGGCACCGCCGTCCTTCGCGACTCCTGCAATCTCGGCAACGCTGCTGCTTGCCCGCATCTCCCCGCCGATCGCGATTGGGACGCGGTGCGCTTCTCGATTGCGAGCACCAGCCTCGACCAGATCACGCTTTGGTATGTGTGCGAGCGTGGCCACGCGCCGATTGAGCACGGCAAGCTGACGTTCAATTTGGCTGGCGGAATTTGCCGCAATCCGCATCCGGACCCACGGGTTCAGAGGCTGGCCAACAGTTATTTCGAGGCGTGGTGGATGCGGCAGATTCCCGCTGCGATGGAAGCTAGTGCTAGCGCTGCGCTCTAGAAATTGTCATCCCGAACGAAGTGAGGGATCTGCGGTGGGAAGTAGCGCACGACTTCAGATTCCTCGTCGCCTGCGCTCCTCGGAATGCCAAGACTAAAGATTGATCTTATCCGAGAAAACGGGCATCGAAAGACTAGCATATGAACGATCACAATTCCGCCCTCCAGCCTCGTCCGGTAAGCGAATCCAAGTCGGATATGACCGAGATCGTCCTTCCCAACGACGCGAATCCGCTCAACGCACTAGTCGGCGGACGCCTAATGCACTGGATCGATCTTGCCGGAGCGATGGCGGCGCATCGGCACTCGCGGCAGTACGTGGTAACCGCATCCGTCGATCATCTCGACTTTCTGATGCCGGTACGTGTCGGCGACATTGTCATCCTGCGGTCGTCGGTGAACCGTGCTTTTCATACGTCGATGGAGGTCGGCGTGAAGGTGATGGTCGAGAACTATCACAAGGACACAACTTGTCACGTTAGCTCGGCCTATCTGACGTTCGTCGCGGTTGATTCCGCAGGTCACCCTCTGCCGGTTGCGCCGGTCATACCCGAAACCGACGACGAAAAGCGCCGCTATGATGGTGCGCTGCGCCGGCGTGAGATCCGCCAGGCAGAAAGGGCGCACCGGAAGCAGACGGGCTCCTGATGAGTCTGTGATGGCCGTCACATCGTTGCCGCCGGGCCCCGCCCGATAATTGCGCGGTTCCCGGCAAAAACCGGTCTCCGGTCCTGATACCTGAGACCTGATACTTGAGACCTGCTTATGGAAAGCGCTCTTCTGATTCATCGCCTCCACTTTGCATTCACCGTTACTTTCCACTACCTGTTCCCGCAGTTGACGATGGGACTGGCGTTGCTGATTGTCTGGCTCAAGACCATCGCCTATCGCCGCAACGATCCGGTGTACGACCAGTCCGCACGTTTCTGGGCAAAGATCTTCGGCATCAACTTCGTGCTGGGCGTGGTGACGGGCATACCCATGGAGTTCCAGTTCGGCACGAACTGGTCCCATTTTTCCAAGTTCGCCGGAGGTGTAATCGGCCAGACCCTCGCCATGGAAGGCATGTTCGCCTTCTTTCTGGAATCGGCGTTCCTCGGCCTGTTCCTGTACGGCGAAAAGCGCCTGAGCCGCCGCGCGCACTGGCTCTCATCGATCGCGGTCTTCGCCGGTTCGTGGCTCTCGGGCTACTTCATCATTGCCACGGACGCCTGGATGCAGCACCCCGTGGGATACGCCCAGACACCCGACGGCTCCGTGCAGCTTTCCAGTTTTTGGGAACTTGTGCTGAATCCCTGGGCGTGGTGGCAATACGCGCACAACATGAGCGGAGCAGTGATCACGGGTGCCTTCGTCATGACCGCCGTCGGCGCCTTCTATCTGCTCTCGAGCAAATGGACCGACCACGCGCGCGTCTTCATCAAGACCGGCGTAATTGCCGGATGTATCTTCAGCATCCTGCAGCTGTTTCCCACCGGCGACGGACAGGGGAAGATGATCGCCAACCATCAGCCCGTCACGCTGGCCGCGATGGAAGGCCTGTTCCAGGGACAGACGGCAGCCCCGCTCGTCCTCATGGGCCAGCCCGACGTGAATCAGGGCAAGATCGACAATCCGCTTCAGGTGCCGGGCATGCTCAGCATGCTCACCTACCGCCGCTGGAACGCCCATGTGCGCGGGCTGGACGCGTTCCCTAAAGAAGACTGGCCCGACAACATCCCTCTTCTCTACTTCAGTTATCACATCATGGTGGGTCTCGGGACGATCTTCATCGTTGTCATGGTGGTGTCTGTTTTCCTGCTCTGGCGTGGGCGCCTGTACAACGCCAAGTGGATGCTCTGGATCCTGATGCTCTCAGCGCCTTTCCCTTACATCGCCAACACAGCCGGCTGGATGACTGCGGAACTCGGCCGTCAGCCCTGGCTTGTCTATGGCCTGATGCGGACTGCCGAGGGCTACTCCAAGATGGTCTCGGCCGGAAACGGGATGTTCACCTTGTTGGGATTCATGGGGATGTATACAGTACTCAGCATTCTGTTCTTGTTCCTGGTGCGGCGCGAAATTGAGGCCGGTCCGGCCGGACACGTTGAGCCGGCGGGCGAACTTACGGAGGTGAAGTGAGATGCCTACCCTCTGGTATTGGATTGTCGCGGTCATGGTCACGGCCTACGTCGTGCTCGACGGGTTCGATCTCGGCGCGGGCGCGATATACCTCGCCATCGCCAAGACTGACGAAGAGCGCCGCCGCGTGCTGCGTTCCATTGGCCCGGTCTGGGACGGCAACGAAGTCTGGTTGCTCGCCGCAGGCGGCACGCTCTACTTCGCTTTCCCGCAGCTTTATGCCTCGAGTTTCAGCGGATTCTATCTCCCGCTGATGATGGTGCTCTGGCTGCTCATGCTGCGCGCCATCGGCATCGAGTTCCGCGCGCACGTGCAGGTTCCCGTCTGGCGGCACTTCTTCGACGTCGTCTTCAGCGTGTCGAGCATCCTCCTTGCGATCTTCTTCGGAGCCGCGCTCGGTAACGTCGTTCGCGGTGTTCCGCTCGATGCGACCGGATATTTCTTCGAGCCGCTCTGGACAAACTTCCGGCTCGGTCCGCAGACCGGCATCCTCGACTGGTACACGGTTTTGATCGGCGTGATGGCGTTGGTGACCCTGACGGCGCACGGCTCCTACTACGTAGCCGTGAAGACCGATGAAGATCTCGGCCGCCGCGCCCGTGGCGTGGCCCTGCTTTGCTGGCCGTTGCAGTTCTTCCTGACGATCGTCGGTCTGATCGCAACGTATTTCGTGCGTCCCGAGGTGATGGCGAACTACGGAAAATACAAGGTCGGCCTGCTCGTACCCATCCTTGTGTTTGGCAGCCTTGGCCTGATGATCTGGGCTAATCCCAAGGGAAAAGAGAAATTGGCCTTCGTCGCCTCCAGTCTCTACATCACCGGGATGCTGGTCGGCGCTGCCTTTGCTCTCTATCCGGTTGTGCTGCCTGCGCGCGACCGCCAATACAGCCTCACCATCTACAACACCGCTGCCGGTGCTCACGGACTCAGCGTCGGACTCGTCTGGTGGTGCCTCGGCGCGGTGCTGGCGGTTGGGTATTTCGTGTTTATTTACCGGATGTTCAGCGGCAAGGTGCAACTGGGAGAAGGACACTACTAAAATTAGGTCACAGGTCGCGCGTCACAGGTGACAGGATTCAGCTCTGCGGATCGATTTTCCTGTGCCCCGTGACCTCTCACCTGTGACCTCGAATTCCTCCCGTATAATCAGAAAAGTCCGTCCGAGGTGCTTTCTTGAGCGCTCATTCCCATCATCCCGGCCAGGAGATGCCTGCGCCGCAACCACTTCCCGGCGTCAGCGCCATCATTGCCGTCGGTTCTGGCAAGGGCGGGGTCGGCAAGACCACGCTATCCGTGAACCTGGCGATTGCGCTCAGCAAGATGGGTCACAAAGTCGGCCTGCTCGACGGCGACGTCTACGGCCCCAATGTCCCGCTGATGCTGGGCACGAACGATCAGCCCAAAGTTGTCGGAGAAGGGAAGATCGAGCCGCTCACCGCGCATGGTTTGAAGGTGATCTCCGTTGGATTCCTGAATCCCGGCGACAAACCCCTGATTTGGCGCGGACCGATGCTGCACTCGATCATCCGCCAGTTCCTTGGTGCCGTCGAGTGGGGACAGTTGGACTACCTTATTGTCGACCTGCCCCCAGGCACCGGCGACGTTGCGCTTTCGCTGATTCAGACCGTTCCTCTGACCGGATCGATCGTAGTCTCCACTCCATCTGACGTGGCGCTTCAGGACGCGCGCAAGGCGATCGAGATGTTCCGCCAGATGAAGGTCGATATCGTCGGCGTGGTCGAGAACATGAGCTACTTCATTTGCCCGCATTGCAACCACGAGATCGATATCTTCTCGAAGGGCGGTGCCGAGAGGACCGCCAAACAATTCGACGTGGCGTTCTTGGGCAGTGTGGAACTCGATCCTGAAATCCGGAAAGCCGGTGACGGCGGAACTCCCGCTGTGCTCAAGGGAGAAGACTCTCCCCATGCCAAATCGCTGTTCGAATTCGCCCGGAAAGTGGCAGCGCGGGTAGACGAGATCAAATCGAGCAGCTCAGAAGGCGTGATCCAGATTCAATAAACGGGGCGTCCTATTGCCGCGCTGAGGATCCTCAGTCCGAAGCAGGCGGTATAATACCAGCCCATTCATGGCCCTGAATCCGGGTACAAAGCTCGGGCCTTACGAGATCCTCAGCCCCTTGGGCGCCGGAGGAATGGGCGAGGTGTACCGCGCCCGCGACCCGCGCCTTGGCCGGGAAGTTGCGATCAAGGTACTGCCGGCATCGTTCTCCCGCGATGCCGAGCGTCTGCGCCGCTTCGAACAGGAATCGCGGGCTGTCGGCGCGCTCAACCATCCCAATGTTCTCGTCGTGTACGACGTGGGCACGTATGGCGACTCTCCATATCTGGTCACGGAACTGCTCGAGGGTGTCTCGTTGCGGGAACGTCTTCGGGAAGGCGCGCTGCCGACGCGCACGGCGATGGACTATGCCGCACAAATTGCGGAAGGCCTCGCCGCAGCGCACGAGAAAGGCATCGTGCATCGCGACCTGAAGCCGGAGAACATCTTCCTGTGCCGCGACGGGCGCGCCAAAATTCTCGATTTCGGCCTCGCCAAGTCGACCGAAAGCAAGTCCCTGGATGCCACCGCAACCAGGGTTGATCTCGGAACTCCGACCGAGCCTGGGACGCTTCTCGGAACCGCCGCGTATATGTCTCCGGAACAAGTGCGCGGGCAGGTTGCCGACAGCCGCTCCGACATCTTCAGCTTTGGCGTGGTCCTCTACGAGATGCTGGTCGGGCAGCGTGCGTTTCACAGAAGCACGGGCGCCGACACGGCTAGTGCCATCCTGAAAGAGGAGCCGCCTGATTTTTCCAGCACCGGACGATATATTCCGGCTGCGCTCGACCGGATTGTGCGGCGCTGTCTGCAAAAAAATCCCGAGCAACGTTTTCAATCGGCCCGCGACCTGGCATTCCACCTGGAGTCATTGTCGTCAGACTCCGGCACCGATGCACGCATGCCTCCGCTGCCAGAAAACAAAAAATCCCCGTATCAATGGATCATCGCTGGCGTGGCCATCCTGCTTGCCTTGACGGCAGGCGTATGGTGGTACTGCGGAAGGACACAGCGGGTGACCACTCCGGTCACGTTCCTGCGTCTGACCGACTTCGACGGCATAGAAGAGAGTCCCACATTCTCTCCGGACGGGAAATCGGTCGCGTTCGTCAGTGATTCAACAGGATCGCGCCAGATCTGGATTCGCCTCTTGGCTGGTGGACCTCCGCTGCAGATTACGCATGGATCCGAAGATCACCTCGAGCCGAGATGGTCACAGGATTCCGCGACCATCATTTATTACACGCCACCTTCCGAAGGGTCTCTTCAAGGCACAGTGGGTGAGATTTCCGCGTTGGGAGGCGCGCCCCGCCAGATTGCATCCGCCATTAGTGGCGCTGATGTGAGTCATGACGGCGAACGCTTGGCGTTTTTTCGCCTGAACAACCGCAAAGAGGTGGAACTGGTAAGTTCGGACCGTAACGGATCGGACGCCAAAGTCATCGCGACCGCGACCGCGACGTTCAGTTATCGCCAGCCACGATGGTCGCCCGATGACTCTGCCATTGCATACATCCACAACGTGTCGGACTGGGCGGACGACGTCTATGTCGTGTCCATAAAGGGAGACGCTCCACAGCGACTTACGAACGAAGGGCTGCTGATGAGTGGGGTCGCGTGGGCCCCGGATGGTTCCCGCCTGATCTACAGCTCGGCGCGCGGCAATACCGTCCTTTACTTGCCCACCCTGCATCTGTGGTCGGTGTCAGCCCGCGGCGGACCGCCGCAACAACTGACGTTTGGCGAGGCAGGCGATGAGAGTCCCGACGTAGATCGCAATGGAAGAATCCTGGTCAGCCGCAGGCACATGCAGTTCGATATTTGGAAATTCCCGACCACGTTGAATCCGGCGGAAAATGTGCGCAATGCGGTGCGTATCACGCACCAGACCGGCCAGTTGCAGGCGCCGACTCTGGACAACAACGATCGCGAGATGGCCTACCTCTCTGATAACGGAGGTCATGGCAACCTTTGGGTGATCAGTCTTGCCACGGGCGAAAAGCGTCAGATCACCTTCGAAAGGGATACGGACGTGGTCATCGGAGTCCCGATCTGGTCGCCGGACGGCAGCACCATCGCCTACGCCATCAATCTGCCCTCGGAAGGCAGCCGCATGGTCCGCTACATGGGCGTTAGGCCCGATGGCAGCGATCCCCGCGTCCTGATTCCCGAAGGCTCTTGGGCCGCATGGTCAGGTGACAGTCAGTGGTTCTACTACTCCGAATTGTCGCCAGTGGCGGCGACGGGGAATTTCCGCTTGATGAAGCGTCCAGTCGCCGGTGGTTCTCCCGTGTCCGTCCGCAGCGATAATGCGCGTGGCCCAGCGGTTGCGCCCGACGGCTCCGCTTTGTATTACATAGTCCCACTGCAAACCCTGAATGGATCGCTCGACTACGAGCTACGGATGGCGCGCCCCGAGGACGGCCCATCAAAGGTCTTGGCCCGCATCTCGGGCAGGCGTGTGCCGGTGTGGCAGGGCCTTCACCCGGTGATCTCGAAAGACGGCAGGGAACTGGTCATGCCCCTCAATGACGGCCTCGGCACCAACATCTGGTCCGTCTCAACCAGCGACGGGAAACTGCGACCGCTGACCGACTTCGGTCAAAAGCGTACATTCATCGCGCGTCGTATCTCATGGTCCTCCGATGGACACTGGGTTTTTGCCGCTGTTGGCGAAGGCGACAGCGATATCGTGCAGATGGAGGGACTCCTGCAATAACTGGCACTCGGATCGCACGATCGCTAGGGTTTCGTCCATCCGGAATTGAATCTTGCCAGTTGGTACACCGCCTCCGCCGTCTCCTCTTTCAGCACCAACCGCGACACCATCTCGCCAACTCCCGGACCGTGCTTGAAGCCGTGTCCTGAGCCACCGCCAACGATCCAGACATTCGCGTTCCGCGGAAGGCGATCGACGATGAAGTTGTGGTCGCTCGTGTTCTCGTACTGGCAGACACGTGTTTCTAGCAGCGGCGCATTTTTCATCCCCGGGAATCGATACGCCAGGTAGCGGCGTGCGGCGGTGAGACGGTCATTGTCAACCAGCCGTTCTCCGGAGGTGGGATCGAACTGCGGGCCGCGCGTATCGTCGGCAAGCTTGAAGCCGCGGTTCTGGTTGCCCGGGATGCCGTACATGAAATGATCGCTATGATCGGCCCACACCGGCAGGACGCCTTCATCGTAACGGTCGTCACCGGCCGGCGTGCCGAAAAAGAACACATCCTGCTTCGTGGAAATGAAGTGTGGTCCCACGGTCCGGGGGAACAGCTTGCCCAGCCACGGGCCACAGGCAAAAACATAGCGGTCGGCGGCGAGCTTCGAGCCGTCAGACAGCAGCAGATCTTTCCAGTCGCTATTCTCGAGTTCCTGCGGGGCTATCGCAGATTGACGGTATTCGCCGCCTTCCGCCACGAAATGATCGACCACCGCCTGTGTGGACGTGCGCGCCAGCAGGTATCCGCTCTGCGGCTCCCAGATCGCCCACTCGACTTTTTCAAAATTGATCTGCTTCCAGCGGCGCGTGAGATCGCTGATGCCAAGCTCTTCGAAGGGAATTCCCACATCGTTCAGCACGGGTAGCGAGCCGCGTTCGAATTCGCCCTCCCCCTCCACCATCCAGAGCACGCCGATGGAATGAAAGAATTTCTGGCTCCACTTTGACTCGTGTTCCTTCCAGAGCCCCAAGGAGCGGGCCGCAAGCTTCGTGTAAGGCTGATTGGGCCCATATGCGCCGCGCATAACCCGTGTCTCGCCGCCCGAAGATGCCCGCGAATTGCCAGGTCCCCAGGCGTCGAGGAGAGTCACCCGGGCGCCGCCTCGTTGAAGATAGAGCGCGGTCCATCCGCCAAATGCGCCCGCACCGACGACCACGACGTGTGGTTTGTTATTCATGGATTTAGGGGCCTCAGCAGTATCGAGATCATCTACAGGCGCAAACGCGCCGAATGTGTTTCTGCCTGTCGCCGTGACCGCGGCCGCCAAGCCAAGCTTGCAGGCCAGGCGACGCGTCATCCCGTCCTTAACGCAGCCTGTGCGCTCCGCGCCCGTTCGCTGTGCCAGGGTCATCAGGCTAACCACCATACATCAATGAGAACGGTCTGGGGACGAGCTGGTGAGATCCGGTCATGCATCACCGACAGGCTTGCGCGCTGCTCTTATAATGCGGCGTTCCACGAAACAGTCAGGGTGTCTCCAGGGAAAGCAGCCCTCCGAAGCGCCGCATGCATCCTGCACCGAAGGAGAGTAAGCGATGAGTCAGCAGAACGCCAAGTGCAACCGGTTTTCACGGCTATTTTTGGTGCTGGTATTCGTTGGTATTGGTGTGTCCCTGCCGGCCGTGGGGCAGACCGGGGCGTCGGCCTCCACCGAGGCTCAGGTGCGCGAACGTGCCAGTCAACTGTTGCGGCAGATGACGATCGAGGAGAAGGTTGCACAGCTGTCACAGCTGCCTGGATTCCCTGCGCCGGAGTTCATGCAGACCGTCCAGCGACCGCCCGAAGAGATACTCCGACGGTATGGCGCGGGTTCGATCTTATGGGTGACTCTGCCGAAGGAGATCAACCGCCTGCAGCATATTTCCATGGAGCAGACGCGGCTCCACATCCCTGTGCTGTTTGGGCTGGATGTCATCCACGGATATAGAACGATTTTCCCGGCGCCGCTCGCGATGGCCTCGTCGTGGGATCCCAAGATGGTAGAGGAGACGCAGACGGTGGCGGCGCGCGAGGCTCGCGCCGTCGGCATTCAGTGGACGTTCGGGCCGATGGTCGATATCGCGCGCGATGCGCGCTGGGGTCGAATGATCGAAGGCGCGGGCGAAGATCCATTTCTCGGTGCAGCGATGTCCCGCGCACAGGTGTGGGGATTCCAGGGAAGGCAACCTGGTACGCCGGATCGTGTCCTGGCATGTGTGAAACACTACGCGGGCTACGGAGCCGCTGACGGCGGTCGTGACTACGATTCCTCTTACATTCCAGACACCCTGATGTGGAATGTGTACCTGCCGCCGTTCAAAGCGGCCGCCGATGCCGGCGCTGCTACCTTCATGAGCGCCTACATGGACCTGAATGATATCCCCGCCAGCGGAAATCGCTGGTTGTTGCACGACGTGCTTCAGGATGCCTGGAAGTTCAAGGGATTCATTGTCAGCGATGCTTTTGCCGTTCGCAGCCTGATGGTTCACGGGTATGCCCGCGATCTGCAGGACGCGGCTCACAAAGCGTTCAAAGCTGGCCTGCACATGGACATGGCCAGCGGAACCTATCTGAAGTACCTGCCGCTGGAGGTGCAGCAAGGAAAGATTACCGAGCAGGAGATTGATGAGGCTGTTCGTCCGATTCTGGAAACGAAGATTCGCATGGGGCTGTTCGAGCACCCCTACGTCGACGAATCGCGCATGGCAGCCGTGCTGAACGCTCCGGAGTCACTCCAACTGGCACGCCGTGCGGCGCAGCGCTCGATGGTCTTGCTGCGCAATGAAAACAGTTTCCTCCCTTTGGACAAGGGCTCTAAGAATATCCGCTCGATTGCCGTCATTGGACCTCTGGCAGACACGAAGATCGATCTGCTCAGCATGTGGGGTTCGAATGTCGATCCTGCGCCGACTGTCAGCATCGTCGAAGGCATTCGCGAGAAAGTCGGCTCGGCCATCCGCGTGGAGTACGCGCATGGCCCGAACCTGTGGCGTCAATTTGCGTCGCCCTTCGAACACATTGACTTCATCAAAATGAAACCGGAGCCGGTGCAGACTCCGGAACAAATCAAACAGGCAACCGATGAAGCCGTCGCGCTGGCGCAGCGGAGCGATCTCGCGGTTCTTGTGCTCGGCGAACTCGACATTCAAAGCGCTGAAGCCGCCTCGCGCGCATCCTTGCGGCTCTCGAACGGCCAGCAGGAATTGCTGGAAGCAGTCGTGGCCACTGGAAGGCCGGTGGTGCTGGTGCTCGTCAACGGACGCCCCCTCGATATTTCATGGGCCTCGCAGCATGTACCGGCCATTCTGGAAGCCTGGTATCCGGGGAGCCAGGGAGGCAATGCAGTCGCCGATGTGTTGTTCGGCGACGTGAATCCCGCCGGACACCTGCCCGTCAGCTGGCCCCACAACTCCGGACAGCTTCCCCTCTACTACAACCACAATCTGACGCAGCTGCCGGAAACGTCGCCCGATTTCAAGTCACGGTACTGGGACCTTGCCAGTACGCCGCTCTATCCATTCGGCTACGGACTCAGCTACACGACCTTCGCCTTCGACAACCTGAAGGTGACCGGTACAGCGTCCGTAAGCGGGAAGATCGAAGTGTCCGTCGACGTGACGAATACCGGCAAACGAGCCGGCGAGGCTGTGGCGCAGCTCTACATTCATCAGCGCGCGGGCAGCGCTTCGAGGCCGGTACGCGAGTTGAAGGGCTTCGAGCGCATTGCCCTGGACGCAGGCGCGAAACGAACCGTGCATTTCACGCTGGGCGAAGAGGAATTGAAGTTTTGGAGCCCGGCCGAGAAGAAGTGGGTAGTCGAGCCCGAGGCCTTTGACGTGTGGGTGGGTGGGGACTCGCAGGCCACGCTGCACGGTGAATTCAAACTGACCATGTGACACAGTTGTGCGGAAATCGCTGCCGGGCTGCAACGGGGCTCTTCAATGGGACAGGAGATACCGCATTTTCACCAAAAGTGCAATCGCGTGCGCGGACTGAGATGCGGTTCCCACGTCCTTATCCTCGACGCATCTTGTTGATGCGGCGCTTGGACGCAGGGAAACGACTAATCCTGCAACTTAAGTTAACTAATGATGAATGCCATTGACAGTATGAGGTGGCTCTCATAGCATAGTCGATCTCAGACGGCCTGCCTCCCCATAACTCGAGCACCACCGCAAGCGAATTTTCCCGAAGGACTGATGACTGTGAAATCCACTCTCGCAACTCTGTCGTTCATCTTCGTTTTGGTGTTGACCGCGCACGCTCAGATTTCACAGTTCCAGCACATCATCATCGTCTTTCAGGAAAATCGAACGCCGGACAATCTTTTCCATGCTCTGTGCGACAGTTTCCCCTGCAGCACAACTCCAGATCGCACGCACTACAACATTCAGACTGCCAATTGGCTGGACAGGACTTCGTCGACGGGCGTAACGCAGCCTTTTGGGATCCCACTGAAGCACAAGTACGGCCTCGGCCATGCTCAGCCGGCATTCCGCAAACAGTGTGACCTGAACAAAGCTGTGGACCCGCCACAATGCCGTATGGATGGCGCCGCGTTTACAGCGTCGAATCATGGTGCGTTCGGCTATGTGCTCGATACAGTGGATGACAAACATCCCAATGGCATACTGGCCCCCTATCTGACCATCGCAACCCAGTATGGCTGGGCCAACTATATGTTTCAGACCAATCAAGGGCCAAGTTACCCAGCACATCAATATATCTTCGGAGGAACGTCTGCCCTGGATGCCGCCGGCGACGCGGCCGGCACATTCATCTCGGGAAACATCCCGAAGGCCTCCGGATGCCTGGCGCAGGACGGAGAGACGTTCCAGTTGATTGATGCTTACGGAAAGCAAACCCGCTTCAACATCAATTATGCCGCCGGCATCACGCACTGCTTGACGCGAACCACGATGGGCGACCTGCTGGATGAGGCCGGGATTGGATGGAAGTTCTACAGCACCAACGCTATCTCCTGGTTCACGGCTCCGAATACCAGCCAGACAATCTGTGTCCCCGATTCGGGTCACAACAGCTGTACGGGCAGCAGATGGGCGGATAGCGTGGAACTGGTGCCGGCCCATATTCTGAGGGACCTTGGCGCCAATGGCAGTCCGTGCCGGCTGAGGCCGGTCAGTTGGGTAATTCCGAGTGGCACGAATTCCGATCACGCATCAGGCGATGGCGGCCCCGATTGGGTAGGAAGCATCGTCAATGCGCTGGGCACGAGTTCGTGTAAGAACCCCGATGGCACGAGTTACTGGAATACCACGGCCATCGTGGTGACATGGGATGACTGGGGCGGGTTCTACGATCACGTTCCGCCATCGATCCTGCCGTTTCCGCAGGGAGCGTATCAGCTCGGCTTTCGTGTGCCGATGCTTTTTATCTCCGCCTATACGCCGCCAGGTTACATTGACAACCTAAGGCATGACTTCGGCTCCGTCCTGCGATTTGTCGAGAACAACTTTGACCTCGGGGAAGGCGCCCTCGGATTTGCCGATGCCCGCGCGACCACGGACTTATCTTCGTTTTACAATCTGAGTGGCTCTCCCCGGCCGTTTGTGGCCATCCCCACTGCCAAGACCACTCTCGAAGTCCTGAACGACAAGACGCCATTGACTGATCCGGACGATTACTGAGCCAAGGGCTCCGCCCGCGTGTTCCCATCTCGGCTGGCTGCCGCTGCTGCACGCGGGAATGCACAGATGTACCGTTAACCAGGTGATAACGGGATACCCCTCCCCCCTCCCCCTTCCCGATGCAAAATATCCGGAATCAACAACTTAGGCCGTACAATTCTGGCAAAATCTTGAGCCGCAAGGAGTTGCGGGCAAAATCTTGGGAATAAAGGACTTCAGGAGTCAGGTGCCAGGAAGGACAGCACCATTTCGGCGCTGGAGGCTCGCGGTATGTTGTCAATGAGCTATACGATGATTGCTCAATGTTATCTCGCAGAGAAAAAGGTGTCAAGGTCTTGGTAAATGAGAAGAAGAACGAGGTCCGCACAGGGGCGCGGACCTCATGTTCAAAACCAAAGTTGGAGAACTATTCGACGTTCGCCAGGGCTTGCTTTATCCCGACGATATCGGCTCCAAGATCCCGACCATCCGTACCCTTGTTCTTAAAAGGGCTTTCCGGCAGGAGTTCGTAGTCTCCTCCATTGCCATCCTCACACTGAATGAACGCAACGCCATTTTCATTTACTGCAAACAGGTTGCCCGGAGGGAAAGACGACGGCGGATAGTGCGAGGGAGCAGCGACCAGAGCGTTATTGCTGAAGGCATACGTGGTAAAACAGGCTGCAAGCCTCTGTGCGGGCGTTCCAGAATGGGCACAATTCACAACGCCTCCACCCACACTCCGCACCGGGTACCTCCCGGTGGTAACGATGCTATTGGTAAAGACGAGTCCGTACATCGCTGGATTCGGGATACGGTCGCCCAGACTGACAATGCCTCCGTCGGAATCTGGAAAACCCGTGATGTGGTCGATGGTGATCGTATTCACGGGGTTAGCCGACCACGAGTTAGTGATCACGAACAGATTGCCACCACCCAGGTACTTTCGATTGATGTCGTCCAGAACAACGTCGTGAATGCTGAAGCGGGTTCCCGCGGCCGCCTCCCCTCCACCGTGTCCGTTTCCTGAGATATCGGTTGCGATCACGATGCCTCCGCTCGCATGGAAGACATGCGTGTATCGAATGGTGACGTCTGTGACCGCACAGAGCGGACAGACATTGGTTCCTGATTTCGTGTGCTGATTCTTGGGAGTAAGCAATATGGCATCGCCCGTCTCGTTGAAACCTCCCCAGACGTTCTCCATCAGGTTGTTTTCGATCAGGACGCGCACGGCATTCTTGAGTTCCAGGTGGTGTCTGACAATAAAGGGATTATCCGAATCGCCACCTTGGTACGGCGTACTTCCCCTCATCCACAGCCAAGGCTTGAAGAAGTGATTGAAACGGATCGTGATATCGGCCGGAGTGGTAGTCGCCGCTCCTCCTCCAAACAGGATGGCTTGTCCCGAGGATTCCAGGAAGTTGTCCTCGATCTTGTACAGACCATCCGCAAAGTCCCCGGTGCCTCCGCTCACGGCGTGCGCTTCCGTGCATGAGCCGGTTTTCGACGTACAGTGAAAGTCACTAAAATAGGAGTCGACGATCGCAACGTAATGCGTCCCGGAAAGCTGAAAACCACCTTTCGTGTCATCTTGAATCGTCCCATGCAACCAGCTTCGATCAAGAACGATATGGTCTGCAGTTCCTCCTTTTTCGACATCTATCAGTATCCTTGCACCCTTGATCCCGGCGGGGCGAGTGATCTCCAGTCCAACAAGCCGATAGTGATTCGCTCCGGAACGAAGAATTAATGCGCTAGCCGGAGCCCCAACTAACTGGGCCAGCACGTTCTGCGGATGGTCGCAGGCGTAGGCAGGGCGTCCCGGTAGCGATGCAACTCCCGCATAACAAGGGGTAAGGCGCTGCCCCTCAGGCGGCAGTGCGCTGTCAGGGGCGCTGGTTCGAATGACGATCCAATGCCCGTCGTCACAACTCAAAGCTGGCAATCGGAAGCTGCCTGTGAAAGTAGCTCCGGCTTGCAGTTGGACTGTGTCCCCACAATGGGCGCGGTCAAGCCCGCTCTGCAGATCGTCGCCGGCAGCGATGGTGATGGTTGCTCCGGGAGCCGGCGTTGCGGCCACCGAGCTGACAACGGTCACGTTCGGGAGTTGCGCCGGACCATCGTAGCCCGTGGAGCCGCCGGAGCCTTGTGCGGCCATTGGCAGTGGAATGCAGGTGATGAAGAGACTGATCGACACAGCAAGGACGATGGCAAAGAATAAAGAATGGCGAGACATGAAAGACCTCCTTGTTTTCCTTACTCAAACGGAAAACCGACGTATTAAGCAGGCGGTCACAGCGGCCCAGAGAGTCAGCACAGCAGGCCGTTCTGAAATGCAACGGCAGGACATGGCGTTTTTCGCTCCGATTACTGGCCAGCCGAAGCTATTCCGCCCCAGGAGACGAATGATGTGCAAGTGTTCTGGCAGAGCTGAAGCCCACTCATCCGCACCAAAGGCAAATGAGTGGGACGCGCGCTGCAGAGAATCTTTCTGCGGGCACAGCGCTAGATTGGCTTGTAAGTCATGTTGATCGTCTTGACCGTCCCCTTCGGTACCACCAGTTCATAGACCATCGCGATCGAGCCATCGCCAACGAACGGCTGAGGTGCCAGGGCTGCGCCGGGACTGCAGGGATCGGGCCCGCTCGGGATGCTTTGAGTGTATGCGTCATATGCAAACGAGAAAGTATTGGTGGTCAGACTCAAGCCCGACCTGAATCCTGGCTCAATGCCCCAGGAAGTGTCTTGCGTGAAGTCAAAATCGTTATTGAAGTCACTCACTCCACCCCGCAGAAAATCGGCATCTGCCTGCCGGACGAAGATGATGGTCCGATTGATCCCCGTCATGTTCTTGATCTTGACTCCAACTTTGACGGAGCCCGGGCCGGTCGCGGTGGCTGCCACTTTCGTGATGGTGTTGGTGATTTGCCAGATGCCGTCGGCGGTGGTGCGTGTGGAAATGGCTTTCGTGCTCGTGGTTGTCAGCGTCGAAGGATTCCAGTTACCGCTCTCGTTGAAGCCGTAGTCAAAATAGCCAACGCCGGTGGTAAGGTCGCAAATCCCGTATCCCTCGCCCGGGCCGCCGACCTGAATATATTCATCTCCGCCGCGGCTCAATTGGATGACATTGCCATTGACGGTCACGCAAAACTGCGTGGCGTTGTGGCCAGATCCGGACGTAAAAGTCACGGAGCAGGTAGTGGTTGAGTCTGGCCCGACCGCGGCCTGGCCCGAATTCTGCTGGGCCAGGGCAAAGGGGCACAGGGTCAAAGCGAGCATTACAACTACAAGTCGATTCGACATGGTCTCATTCTCCTGAGTGACAGGTTGGCAAAGATGCTTTCCCTTTGCGATGCAAGACAATGAGCTCGCCTCAGGGGGTGTGCGTCTCAACTGGCGGGAACTGCTCTTCGGAGAGACGAGAATTTCTACCTGACAATCCTCCCGCTTTTTTCGACCGTGGTGACCGGGAAAAATAGTCGAGAGGCGCGGTGATTCCCGAATCGGAACCAGGTAGAGAACGGAGGGCTGGCAAAGACAATGAGTGAAATCGCCTTCCGAGAGTTCGACGAACTACATAGAAACCTCCTCAAACAGGCGGAAGATCAACTCTGCCTTTGACTGGGGAAGGCGTCATGACGGTGGACGATTTTGTTATGAGCTTAGTCGGGCACGCCGCGCGCCCGCCGGAGAGTGGCCTTCGGGGAGTGGTCTATGGATGCGAAGCGATGATGATCTCTACTCTGCTTCCGGGACACCGCGCAAGCCGGTCATGGACACGATGTCGATACGAAAGAAGACGGGCTGTATGGCCAGATCGCTGGTACCTTCGCGCCGCTCGGCCAGGGGCGTGGTCCACCACTCGGCAACTTCGGCGAGGCGCTGGCGCGCATGGTCTCGCGCGGCGGTGTACTGGGGTTCGCGCAATTCGAGATAAGTCCCATTGACGACCACACTGGTCCAGTTGGAACGGCCTCCGAGGTCGTCGGCCTGAAGGCAGACGTTGGGGTTCTGGCGCATCCACTTGATCTTTTGTCCCAGGGTGGAGAAGACATAGAGGAATCCGGGTTCGTAGGCGAAGGTGACGGGGACGACGTAGGGCTGATTGTCGAGGGCGCAAGCCAACCGTCCGACAGAAGCGCGGCTCAGGAATTCTTTGCATTCGTTTTCCGAGAGTTCGACGATTCGCATGGGCCCTCCTTAAACAGGCAGAAGTTCTACTCTACCTTTTGATTGGGAAAGGCGTCATGCGGGTGAAGGATTTTGTCGGGATGAGGGCGATGGGGGATGAGATTTGGGGACGGTCGAAAGCCACGGGAGCGGCGGGGCACACATGTGCGATGCCTACGAAGTAGTATGTCGGTCGGTATCGGTCGAGAGGTCCGGGCAACCCCCGGCGATGAACAAGTAGGCGTATGAAACCCCGAGCGCCAGCGGTAGGTGAAGGCTGGTTGCGCGGGGAGCGCAGATAGGCCACTTCTCGAAAACCGCGAGAAGTGGCGCACCCCCGTTCTCTTAGGGTTGAGGAATGCAGGACTTACTGAGTTACAATTTTGGCCGGAGATCGGGCCCACCCGCCATCCGACTGTTTTTGTTTTACTTTGGCCTGTGGACCTGCGCCCAGCTCTTCTGGCTCTCTTACCGAGCCCCGGCTGCGAAAGAAACGTGGTGGATAAATCGTAGCCACGCGGCGCCCTTCTACCTGTCGTCGCTGCTCGTGGTCGTGTTCTGTTATGCCCTCTGGTTCGCTGTGCGCATATATCCTTTGATTCCTTTCTCTATGGGTGGGGGAAAACCGTTGACAGTGGTATTTTTTGAAGGCGAGAAGAAAATGCCTGACGAGATTCAGAAGGTTGCCTCGTCTGCGAAGAGGTCCGTTCCCTACAAATTGCTCCTCGCAACGGACAAGTACTTTGTAGTCGTATCGCCATCAGACAAAGAACGGTCTGTGGAGATCAGCCGAGATTCTGTCGCAGGAATGGTTGTCCTGGCCGCAGACTGAAACCGCTCACAACGACGATGAACCACATTCGCCCCCTTCTGCCAGTGTGAGAGGAGAATGCAAGCCCTGTAATCATCCATCATTTAGAGGGGGGGCGCTCTGGCACTCTCCCCTTCCCTCCTCCCCTCCCTACCTTGACACCCTCTGCGGTGCTCCCTAGAATCGAAACAGGGCGTCAGAATCGTATTCTAAGCCTCTGCATCTAAAGAATTTAGGAGCGACTCCGGGCGGAGTGCCCGGGCGATTATGCCATCCGGACCTACAGGCGAGCGGGAACGCGAAATCCTGACCGCCATCGTTGAGACCTTCATCGCGACCGGCGAGCCCGTCGGTTCGCGCACACTTGCGCGCGCCAGCCGTGAAGGTCTGAGCGCGGCTACGATCCGGAACGTAATGGCGGATCTGGCCGACGCCGGCTATCTGGAGCAGCCGCATACTTCCGCCGGACGCATCCCGAGCACGCAGGCCTATCGCTACTACGTCGGGCAGCTCAGCGGCGAAACGCACCTTTCGCGCGAGAACGAGAGCATTATCCAGGACACGCTGACCGGGGTCAGCGATGTGCAGGAGTTCATGGAGCGCACGTCGCACGTGCTGTCTCTGATCTCGCACAGCGTCGGTGTCGCGGTGGCCGCGACTGGGCCACGCAACGCGCTGGAGCACGTCTATTTCTCGCGCCTGGGAGATCAGAAAGTGCTGGCGGTTCTGGTCACACGCTCGGGCGTGGTCCGCGACCGTGTCCTTCGGCTTGACCTTCCGCAGGTCGATCTCGACCTGGCGGCGCGTTACATCAACGAAAATTTCCGCGGCTGGACGATGGACGACATGCGTGCCGAGATCGCGCGGCGCATCGAGAAAGAACGCAGCGAATACGACCGGTTGATGCAATCGATCGAACAGCTCTATCAGAAGGGCGCTCTCGCGGCCAGCGATGCTCCTGAGGCAGTGTTCGTAGAAGGTGCGGCCAACCTCCTGACGGGCGAAGAAGACCGTCAGCGTCTGCAGGACCTCCTGCGTACGCTCGAGGAAAAAGAGAAAGTCGTAAAGCTGCTCAGCGTCTATCTCGACACGCGGCAGGAAGCGGTGCGTGTCGTGATCGGGCTCGACGAAGCGCTCCCGTCGATGCGCAATTTTGTCTTGATCGGCGCGCCGGCGCGCGTGGGAGGTGAAGTCATGGGATCGCTGGCGGTCATTGGCCCGACGCGGCTCGACTATCAGCACACCATGTCGGCGGTCTCCTATATTGCGCGCCTTTTCGATAAGCTTCTCAATGAATCGGAGTAACAGTTGGTATGGGTAAGGGAAACGGAAAGAGCGAAGTCAATCTTGATCTGGAGCACGAGCTTCCCGCGGCGGACGCTGGAGAAGAGAACGTTCCGGTTGCAGGTCCCAAGGCAGCCCCGTCGGCGCCGTCTGAGACCGACAAACTGAGGGCCGAGCGCGATGCTCTGCTCGATCGTCTAGCGCGGCTGCAGGCCGAATTCGACAATGCCCGCAAACGTGCCGCGCGCGAACAGCAGGAGTTTCGTGAATTTGCCGCCGCCGATGTGATCAAAGGCATCCTGCCCGTGCTCGACAGTTTCGAACGTGCGCTCAAAGCTCCCGGTGTCGAGGGCAGCGATTTGCGCGGCGGCCTGGAACTCATTTACCGCCAGTTCCAGGATGCGCTGCAAAAACTCGGTGTCCAGCCGATTCCTGCTGTGGGGAAGGAGTTCGATCCTCGCGTCCACGAGGCCATCGAAATGGTGGACACCAACGAAGTGAAAGACCATCACGTGCTCGACGAATTGCAGCGCGGATACAAATACAAGGATCGCCTGCTGCGTCCGGCGATGGTGAGAGTGGCGAGGAAGAGTGGCTAGGGATTCGCGGTTAGTGAAGAGCGAGCGCGGCCGCTAACCACCAACCACTCATCACCTTTTTGTCGAGCAAAAGGACTTCTGTTTCTTGGCCAATAACGACAAACGCGATTACTACGAGATCCTGGGCGTTACCCGGACGGCGACTGAGGTGGAGATTAAGAGCGCCTATCGCAAACTGGCGATGACGTATCATCCCGACCGCAATCCGAACAATCCGGATGCCGAGGAAAAATTCAAGGAGATTACCGAGGCCTACGCGATTCTGGCAGACGCCGAGAAGCGATCGCTCTACGACCGCTTTGGACATGCCGGCGTCGGAGGCCCTGCTGGCGGTCCCGCCGGGTTCGATCCGGCGATCTTTCAGGACTTCGGGGACATCTTCGGCGAGTTTTTCGGCTTCGGCGATTTGTTTGGCGGTGGTCGCCGCCGAACGCGCGCGCAGCGAGGTGCTGACCTGCGGGAAGATCTTAGCCTCGAATTCGATGAGGCTGTCTTCGGTGCCGAGAGACAGGTTAAGGTGCGGCGTCACGAAGCCTGTGACACTTGCCACGGTTCAGGCGCTGCTCCGGGAAAGGCCCCGGTGCAATGCCGCACCTGCAATGGGCGGGGCCAGGTTCGTTATCAGCAAGGATTCTTCAGCATCGCACGCACGTGTCCAACGTGTCAGGGCACGGGCAGCGTGATCACCGATCCTTGTCCGAAATGCAAGGGGGAAGGCCGCATCCTGCGCGAGCGAACCGTGGAAGCCAAGGTGCCCGCGGGGGTCGAGGACGGCACACGAATCCGTTTTGCCGGACTTGGCGAGGCGGGTGCGTTCGGCGGGCCGGCGGGGGATTTATATGTCGTCCTGCATGTGAAGGAGCATCCCTTCTTCGAACGCGAGGGGAACGATTTGTATTGCGTCGTGCCGATCTCCTTTCCGCAAGCCGCGCTCGGCACCGAGATTACGGTGCCGACCATGGAAGGCGACTACAAACTGAAGATCCCGGAGGGCACGCAGTCGGGCACGTCGTTCCGCATCCGCAACCGGGGCGTTCCTGTGTTGAACGGCCATGGCAAGGGCGATCTGTTTGTCGAAGTGCGCGTGCAGACGCCAGGGAAACTCTCCAAGCGCCAGCGCGAACTCCTGGGTGAACTGGCTGAACTGACGCCGGTGGAAAACAAGCCGCAGCGGCGCTCGCTGCTGGGGCGCATGAAAGACATGTTTGCGTAAAGCATCGCAGTTGTCAGCTCGCAGCCCTCAGGAAAGACGCAAGCGAATAGAACCTAGCGGCATTGCCCAAGAGCTGATAGCCGAGAGCGGAGAGCTTGCGTATGACTCGCCGACGCTGGATCGCCGACGACGTTCAAGGAGACACTGCCGCCCTGGTGGGCGAGCATGCTTCCCACCTGGCTCGCGTCCTGCGGGCTCAAGTCGGCCAGGAATTTGATATCGCAACCAGCAACGGAGTTCGGCGCGGCACGGTGATGTCCATTTCCGATTCGCGAGTCGAGTTTGCTCTGGGCGAGGTCGTGGGCCATCGGTCTTCGCCCGAGATCACTCTTGTGTTGGCCATCTTCAAGTTTGACCGGATGGAGTGGGCGATGGAGAAGTGCACCGAAATTGGAGTAGCGCGAATTATCCCGCTAATTGCGGCGAGGACGGACGCGCATCTTGCCAAAGCTGCTGTCAAGCGGTCGGAGCGCTGGCAACGCCTAGTGCTTCAGGCATCGGAGCAGTCGCGACGCGCCGCAGCGCCGGAGATCACCGCACCGACCAAGCTCAAAGAACTTTGTGACGCTGGCAGCGCTACGGATGCGCGAATCGTGCTTGCCGAATCAGAAAAAGGGACATATCTGCGCGACATTGTGAAATGCGGGCACGGCGTCGTCCTCGTGGTCGGACCCGAAGGCGGGTGGGCCGACCATGAGCTGCAGTGGTTCCGCGCGAGTGGCTGGACGGCTGCATCTCTGGGCGACACAATCCTGCGCGCTGAAACTGCCGCCATCGTGGCTACCGCGCTCGCGACAGATGTATTGCGAGAACCGCTGGATTAAGGCCGTAAAGCCGAGTTGAGGCCCAGCGCGTCGCTCCCACGAAACGCCTGACATTCCCACAACCTCCTTTGATATCCTCCAGTCAGTGAGTCCCTCTGCGGTATCTGCGAAGAAGGTCACCCCCGACGAACGCCAGCGCGAAGCCATCGAGCACGTGCATGGGCCGATGCTCGTCATCGCAGGCGCGGGAACGGGCAAGACAACCGTCCTGACCCAACGCATCGCGCACCTGGTACGCGAGGGCCATGCGCGTCCGGAAGAAGTTCTCGCTCTGACCTATACCGAAAACGCTGCCGATGAGATGAAGGATCGGGTGCGGAAGGAACTCGAAGGTCAATCCGCGCAAACGTTGCAGGCGATGACGTTTCACGCCTGGTGTAACGGACTGCTGGCGCGACAAGGGAGGCGCTTTGATCTCCTTGACGACAAAGACCTCTGGGTTTTCCTTCGACGCCGGATTCGGGAACTCAATCTAAAACACTTCGTCCGGGCAGCCAACGTGGGCCAGTTTTTGAGCGACCTGCTCGACTTCATGCGCCGTTGCCACGACGAACTCGTTGGGCCGGAGCAATACAAACAATATGTCGCTCGGCTGGAGCGCGGTGAAATCCCATTGCCGCGGGTTACTCGTGCGAAGAAGCAGGCCGAACTGCAACCGGCAGAGGTTCTCGATCGTTGCCGTGAGATTGCTCAGACGTTCGCCAACGTGGAAGGTCTGCTGGAAGAGAAGAACCTGGGCACGTTCAGTCACATGATCACGCGCGCGCATGCTCTTCTGAGAAATGATTCCAGGCTCCTGGAGGAAGAACGCGGACGAATTCGATTCCTGCTGATCGATGAGTTTCAAGACGCGAACTTCGCGCAGGTGGAAATTCTGTCGATGCTGGCCGGGGCCGACGCGAACGTATTTGCCGTGGGAGATCCCGACCAGGCGATCTATCAGTTCCGGGGCGCGTCCAGCGAGGCGTTCAACCTTTTTGCCCGATGCTTTCCGGCAACGAGGGTCGTTGTGCTCGGAAAGAACCGGCGTTCCCTGTCGCCGATCCTGCGGTGCGCTTTCGGTCTGGTCGACGAGAATCCGCAGGTGTTTGCGGAGAAGGGAACAGTCAGTTCCTACCGGCGAACCCCGCTCGAATCGCAGCGGGAAGAAGCTGCGCGCCAGGAAGGGACGACTATCGCGGCCGCACCGGCGGAGATCGTGACCTGGAGGGACAAGGAGGTGGAGGCTGCCGACCTGGCGCTCTCCATCAGAAGACGCAAGAAAGAGGGTCGTTGCTCCTGGAAAGATTTTGCTGTTCTGTATCGCCAGCACAACCATCGCGACGAACTGGTGCGCGAGTTGATGGAGAGAAATGTCCCGTTTTCGATCGAGGGGCTGAACGTTCTCGACACTCCCGAAGTGAGGGATGTCGTCGGTTGCGTCACCGCTGCGGTCCTCCCCGGCGACACATCGAGTGTTTTCCGTGTTGCGGCGTTGTCTCAATTCAGGATTGACCCAACCAGCCTGCGCGCGGCAATGAGGGCCGTCCGCCGGGAAGAACTGGATCTTCGTACTGTGCTCAGTGGATTACAGAATGGACAGGAGGTCCTGCAATCCATCGACGAAGCCCACAACAAACTTGCCGGGGAAGGCACGCGCGCAGCGGACGCGGTGGGATTCGTGATCCGGCACTTTGGTTTGCCGCAACCGGCATCGGTACTCACCTTCCTGAAATATGTCGAGGCATGGCAGGACAAAGCGGTCGCAGAAACCGGCAGTCCGGTGGAATTCGTGGAATACCTTGAGTACTTCGGCCAGGCGGGCGGGGCAATCGCTCTCCCCGCGGCCGGCGGTGATGCTGTCCGATTGATGACCGCCCATGCTGCAAAAGGCCTCGAGTTCAAACACGTCGCAATCCTGCGGGGCTCATCCAATACGTTCCCCTGCAACTACCACGAGCCGCTGGTGGCTTTTCCGGTCGAACTCCGATCTTCGCCCGTCGGTTCGAGCGAAGACAAGATTCTTCACGAACAAGAGGAACGCCGCTTGTTCTATGTCGCGATGACGCGGGCCTGCGACACTCTATCCATCTACACGCATCAGGGACGTGGCAAGAAAGACCCGATGCCGTCAAAATTCCTGCGCGAATTGATGCTGAATCCGAGGTTCAAGCCGTTCTGGACGCGCCGCCCTGCGTCCGCCGTACAGGAATCGTTGTTCGCGGAGGGAGAGGAGAGAATTTCCGTCGGCAATTCAAATGTTGCCGCCTGGCTGCTCATGGATCCGTCATCGGACTTTGTGACGGGCCTCAGCGCTTCCGCCGTCGAGACTTACGAGAGATGTCCTCTGCAATTCAAACTCGAACGGGAATGGAACCTGCCGCGTGACATCTCTGCCGCCCTGCAATACGGGGCAGCCATGCATCGCGTACTGCGAACGTTCTACGACGCCCAACGGTTCGGGCGAACGATCTCGGATGCGGAACTACAGGAGCAGTTCCGTCAGGACCTGGCGTCCACTGGCATTGCTGATCGCTATCAGTACGATCTCTATCTTCATCAGGGTGCCGAACAACTGCGGCAATTCCTGGAAGCGGCTCGCGCTGCTCCGAAGCCCGACGTCATCGAGACGGAACATCGTTTTGAGATGCTGATCGGCTCCACGAAAGTTACGGGACGAGTCGATCGAATCGATCGAGCGGACGAGGAGGAAGTGATCGTGGTTGATTACAAGACGGGAAAAGCAAAGTCACAAGACGATGCCGACGACAGCCTGCAACTATCCCTGTATGCGCTCGCGGCCAGGGAAGCGTGGGGCAAACGGGCGCGGATGCTGATCTTCTATAACCTCGAAACCAATGAGGCCGTCGTTACAACGCGCAGCGATATCGAACTTCAGGAGGCGAAGCTGCGTGTGGAAAAGGCGGCGGTGAAGATCGCATGTGGGGAGTTTCCCGCCAAACCGGGCCGCCATTGCGGCTTTTGCCCGTATCGCAATCTTTGCCCGGCAACCGAGAAGGTTGTTTTCCTGCCGCAACAGAAGTCCCGCGCGAACTAAAACAATCTGAACATCGCATAAAAAACTTTGGGGACGCTCATCGCGTCCCCTTTTTCGTTGCCTGTTGCAATTGCTTAGTGCTTCTTTGCTTTCTTCTTCGCTTTCTTCTTGGTTGCCATGGATCTATTCTCCCTTTCCATTCTTCATGGAATCTTGCAACGGTCTTCAGTTGCAACTGATTGAATGTATAGAGTCAACGCGTAACGAAGTCAAGAGAAAAATGCGCATGATGTGCGACACACAATGGTGTACCAAAGTCATCGCATGAGTCTTTCGACAAAAGATCGTGAACCGCTTCGTGCAAGAGTGAGTCCCCGCACTTTTTCCGGAGTAAGGAATCACTCCATACGATGCAACGCGACTCGAAGCGCAGGCCGCGCCACGGACATCTATAATGAAGAACGTTTTTTGCCGGACTGGCACAGGGAAAGGGTGAAACCATGGCGGGATCCAACGATGTCGTGATCATTTCCGGATGCCGTACGCCAATCGGAAAGTTCCAAGGCAGCCTTTCCGAGGTGAGCGCGCCGCAGTTGGGCGCGATCGCAGTGCGCGAAGCGGTGAAGCGCGCCAACGTCGCGGCCGAGCAGGTGGATGAGTGCATCATGGGCAACGTCGTCTCCGCCGGACTGGGACAGAACCCGGCGCGTCAGGCAGCAATTTTCGGAGGACTTGCTCCCCAAGTCGGCGCCATGACGATCAATAAGGTCTGTGGTTCTGGATTGAAGGCGGTTGCGCTGGCTGCTCAGGCCATCGAGACCGGCAACAGTTCGATCGTCGTTGCCGGCGGCATGGAATCGATGACCAACGCGCCGTACCTTCTTCCCAACGCCCGCAAGGGATACCGCTTAGGCAACGGGCAACTCATCGACTCGATGGTGCATGACGGCCTGTGGGACATCTACAACGACTACCACATGGGGATTACGGGCGAGAACGTTGCCGAGAAGTACGGCATCAGGCGGGAGGAGCAGGACGAGTTCGCGGTAAATTCGCATCGCAAGGCGATAGCAGCGCAGAAAGAGTGCCGTTTCAAATCCCAGATCATCCCAGTCGAGTTGCCCGCGAAGAGAAAGGGTCAGCCTTCCGTGATTTTCGACAAGGACGAAGGCCCTCGTGAGGATACGACGATTGAAACGTTGCGAGCCCTGAAACCGGCGTTCAAAAAAGATGGCACGGTGACAGCCGGCAATGCTCCGGGCGTCAATGACGGTGCTGCCGCGGTTGTCGTAACGAGCGCGACGTGCGCAAGAGAACTTGGCGCCGCCCCGATGGTTCGCATTGTCGCGCAGGCTACCAATGGCGTTGATCCGAAATGGGTCATGATGGCTCCCGTTGGCGCGGTACAGATGATCTGGCAGAAGACCGGCTGGAAGAAGGACGACGTCGATCTGTACGAACTGAACGAAGCCTTCTCCGTGCAGGCTTTGGGGGTGATCCGCGAACTCGGCCTCGACGTCAATCGAGTGAACGTCAATGGCGGAGCCGTCGCGCTCGGGCATCCCATTGGAGCCAGCGGCGCCCGCGTCCTGGTTACATTGATCTACGAGATGATTCGCCGCGATGTGCATCGCGGCATTGCCGCCCTATGCCTGGGTGGGGGCAATGCGGTCGCGATGGCGGTCGAGCGCTGAGGGACGTCGTTCGTCTCGGACTATTCACTATCGGTTGATTCACGCGCGAATAACGTCGTCGTTATCGTTTGGCGGACGCCGGTTGGGCGCCTCCGGTGATGGGCAATGTGATGGTGAAGACCGCACCGCCATCCGGAGCGGTAGCCGCTTCGATGTTCCCGCCATGCTCCCGCAACAGAGTTTTGCAGATGCTCAGGCCTAAGCCCGTGCCGCGGCCCGGCCTCTTGGTAGTGAAAAAGGGATCGAAGATGTGGGGTAGCACGTCCGGTGCGATTCCGGGCCCATCATCCTGAATCATGACCCATACGGAATCCTGGTTTCGTCCAAGACGGATGCGGATAGTCCCCCGGTCGCGCGCTTCGCGAATCGCCTGATCTGCGTTTAGGATCAGGTTGAGGAAAACCTGCATCAGTTGATTCGGATCCGCCATGATTGGAGGAAGCGCCGGCTCCTGCAGGAAATCCACCGTGATGTTGCTCTTGCGGAGCGGGTACGCCTGCAGGTGAAGGGTACGTTGAATCAGTTCACTCAGATTCACGGGACTGCGTCCCGGCGCCGGGGGCCGGGCGAAGTATTGCAGGTTCTGTACAATTTCCGCCGCGCGGCGCGCCTGCTGATGCAGCGTGCCGAGTTGCTTGCGCGAGGTTTCACTGGTCTCGCCTTCCTGCAGCAGTTCCGTCATGCCCAGGATGCTGGTCAGCGGATTATTCAGTTCGTGCGCGAAGCCGCCAATCATCTGTCCCATTGCAGCCAGGCGTTCGCTCTGGATGATTTGTTGCTCCAGCTTCTTTTCCGTGGTCACGTCGCGCACAGAAATGATGACTCCGGACGGCTTGCCTTCGGTATCCAGCAGCGGACTGGCCGTGCCGAGCATGGTCCGCCAGGTATCGTCCTGATGCCGGGCGCCGTATTCGGCAGTCGCCAGCGGATTTTGCCCTGTCGCGACCGACCGGTAGAGCGTTGCCAGCTCGGGAGAACTTTCCGCCGCTTCTTCTATCTTCTTTCCGAGCAGGTTTTCTGGTCCGTAGCCGAGGAGGTCCCGGATGCGCGAACTCACAAACGTGAAGCTCCCCTTGAGGTCGAGGACCAGGATCAGGTCGGGGAAACTCTCCAGGAGATGACGCCGGAACTCCTCCTGCCTCCGCAGTTGCCGCTCCATGGCGCGCTTTTCAGTGACGTCGACCAGGGTTCCCTGATAGCGGACGATCCTGCCGGAATCCATGACGCCGGTAGATGTATCGACACACACGGCCATGCTGCCGTCCTTTCGCTTCACGCGCACTTCACGCGTTCGCGTGCTGCCGCTCTGGCTACCCGCGCGGCCCAGAACCGGTTCCTGATCGGGGTCGGCATTCAAGGCCAAAGGCGGCAAGCCCAGGATCTCATCTTTGCTTCCGTAGCCGAGCATGCGAACCAGCGCCGGGTTGACGTCCAGCAATTTGCCTTCGGGAGTGCTGAAATACACACCTTCCTGCAGAGTCTCGAACAATTGCGTGAAGCGGCGTTCCTTCTCTCGTTGCTCCGTAATGTCGCGGGCCAGCACGCTGGCTCCAACGACTTCGTCGCTTTTTACGATTGCATTGACCACGCAATCGAAGTAGCGAGGGCCTGACGCGTTTTTGAGGCGAATCTCGACCACTCCGGACCAGTGACGCTTTTCCAGAAATCGGGAAAGGGTGGAATCGCTCTCGGCGTGCAAGTCGTTCAACACGAATTCACTGAGCTTGTGGCCGACGATATCGGTGTACGGGACTCCGAGAATCTCCGTAACACGGCGATTCACGGTGCGTAGGGTTCCATCGAGTGAGATGGCCAGGGCGACATCGTCCAGGGAATCGATGAGTTCTTTGAAATTGCGCTGCGAGCGCGCAATCATCTGCGTGAGCTGATCCAGTTGCTCGTCCGACGGCATGACGCCGGCACGGTCCTGCAGGTTTCTCAGCAGTTGCTTCAGATCCGAGACTTCACGCCTGCGGCCCAAGGCGTACACCACGAACAGCACCGACAGGATCACGAGCCCAGCTGGGATCGCCCAAAGGCGATAGGGCAGGGTTTTCATCTGCTCCCAGGACAATGCCGCGATAGCCGTGGCGAACAGTACCAGAAGCGCCAGAGCCCATCGCCACAGTTGACTTTCTTCCCGGTCCAGGTTGCTGGGAGGCGAATCTGGCCGGTGGGGAATGTCGCCTTGTTCGGGCATTCGGGAACCTCGCAAGCGCAAAGCTTCTCGGGGGAACTGCGCAGCCTTCCCGCCAGATTTCAGCATAAGCCTAGCATCGAACTTGGTGCATCAAGCAATTGCGATCCATCACGGTAACGGGTGACAAAGGTCACCGCCCGGGGGTCGAAGGCTGCTATCATGACTGCGGGTTCTCCCGCCCGTTTCTCTTCCCTTCGTGTGCCCACCGGTGTCCCATGCTCTACAAAACGCTGAGTGCCGCCGTGTACGGCATTGATGCCAACCTCATCGACGTTGAAGTCGACGTTTCCGGTATCAAGCAGAACGAAGACCGCTTCCACACCGTCGGCCTGCCGGACGCCGCTGTTCGCGAGAGCCGTGACCGTGTCCGAGCCGCACTCAAGAACTGCGGCTACGACATTCCACTGACCGACATCACCATCAACCTCGCTCCCGCCGATATTCGGAAGGAAGGCTCCGGGTTCGACCTTCCCATGGCACTGGGTATCCTCGGCGCTTATGGCGGCCTGAATAAGAAGGAGGTCCCGGACGCGCTTTTCGTCGGCGAACTGTCGCTCGACGGCGGTCTCCGCGGAGTCCGTGGAGCCCTTCCCATCGCGATCGAAGCTCGCAGCAAGAAAGTAAGACGTCTCATCGTGCCCGAGGTCAACGCGCGCGAAGCCGCCATGGTGAACGGCGTGGAAGTTTACCCGGTGAAGTCCCTGCTCGATGTCATCCACTTCATCAACTCGGGCAACGGAGTCACGCGTCTGCAGGTGGACGGAGACCGCCTGCTCAGCGAATCCCAGCATTTTGTCGTCGATTTCAAGGATGTTCGCGGCCAGCAGACCGCCAAGCGCGCCCTCGAGATCGCCTGCGCCGGAGGCCACAACATCTTGATGATCGGGCCGCCCGGTTCCGGCAAGACCATGCTGGCCAAGCGGATCCCCACGATCCTGCCCCCTCTCACCTTCGAAGAAGCGCTGGAGACAACCAAGATTCACAGTGTGGCAGGGGTCCTCGATGCCCGTGCTGGACTTGTGGGCAATCGTCCCTTCCGCGCGCCGCACCATACCGTCTCCGACGCCGGGCTGATCGGTGGCGGCATGATCCCGCGCCCGGGCGAGGTTTCTCTCGCCCACAATGGTGTGCTCTTTCTCGACGAACTTCCGGAATTTCCACGCAACGTCCTCGAAGTCATGCGGCAGCCGCTTGAGGACGGCACTGTCTGCATCGCCCGTGCCGCCATGTCGCTGACGTTTCCCGCGCGTTTCATGCTGACGGCTGCCATGAATCCCTGTCCCTGCGGATTTCACAACGACCGCACGCGCGAGTGCCATTGCACTCAGCCGATGATTCAGCGGTACATCTCCAAGATCTCAGGCCCGCTACTCGACCGGATCGACATCCACATCGACGTCCCGGCGGTGAACTACAAGGAAATGAGAAGTGGGACCGAGCCCGAGAGTTCGGCGAAGGTCCTGGAGCGTGTGATTCGTGCGCGGCAAACGCAGTTGGCTCGCTTCGCAACAGGCCGGGAGAGACTCTACTGTAACGCACAGATGGCGCCACGCCACATCCGGGCGCACTGCGAGCTCTCGCCGGATTGCGAACGCCTTCTGGAACGCGCCATGACGCAACAGGGTTTGAGCGCTCGCGCGCACGATCGCATCCTCAAGGTCGCTCGCACCATCGCAGACCTTGAAAACCTGCCCACGCTTGCGCCCAAACATATTGCAGAGGCGATCCAGTACCGGACGCTGGACCGCACCTATTGGGTCTAGCGCAAGCATTGACAATTTTGTCGGTCGACTGGAGTCTGCTGATCTAATCTATGGATTGGCGTGCTCCACATGAAAAAGCTCAGGTTTCTGGTCTCTCTTCATACCGTCGACAATGATTACCAGATGGCACAGGCGAACTCCGCCGAGCAGGCCGCGCGCAAGCTCGGCATGGATCTGGAACTCATGTATTCCGACAACGACGCCGTCACGCAAAGCACACAAATCCTCCGGGCGATCCAGGGCCCGGCCGACTCGCGACCCGATGGAATTGTCGTCGAGCCTATCAGCAGCATTGCCTTGCCCCAGGTGGCCCGCGCCGCCTGTGAAGCCGGAATCGGCTGGGCCGTTCTGAATCGTACCCCGACCTACCTGTCCCAACTGCGTGCGATCGCGAAAGCGCCGGTGTTTGCCATCAGCTCCGATCATGCGGAAATCGGCCGCATCCAGGGCCGCCAGATCGCCGCTTTGCTTCCCGAAGGCGGCTCGGTCCTGTTAGTAGAAGGACCCTCGCGCAGTTCGGCGGCAGAACAGCGGACGAGAGGCATGATGGAGTCGAAGCCGGCGAACGTGCACATTACTGCCACGCTCAAAGGGGAATGGACCGAACAGAGCGCGCAGCGAGCCGTCCGCTCCTGGCTGAAATTGGCGACCTCGCAAAAAACGGTCGTGCACCTGGTGGCCGCGCAGGACGACTCCATGGCGATCGGGGCGCGCAAAGCCTTTCAGGAGATCAGCGATGCAGAGGAGCAACGGCGCTGGCTTCACCTGCCATTGGTGGGTTGTGACGGTCAACCTGGCACCGGCGAGGCCTGGGTGCATCAGGGGTTACTCGCGGCGACGATCTACATGCCACCCAACGCAGGACAGGCGATGGACATTCTCGCCGCATCGATCAAGTCGGGAACGCAGCCTTCTGAGCACGCGCTCACCAAGTCTCATTCCATCCCACCGCTTGAGACACTCACGCGAAAGCGGCCTTGATGGAGCCGACCGCAGGGTGACTACGATTGGTTCGCATGCCAAAGGTTGCGACCGCAATCCTGTGACGCCTCTATAATCCTGCGAGGGAGGCTTCATGGCAGGGTGGGGTACCGGCAGCTTCGAAAATGAACACGCGCAGAAGTGGCTCGGGCAACTGCATACGGTGGGCATGGAGGATCTGACAGGCATTCTGCGCCGTGCCCAGGAAGCCGACTATCTGGAAGCTCCGGAAGCGAGCGCGGTGGTTGTTGCGGCGGAGATGATCGCTGCCGCGAGTGGAGCGCCTTCCGACGCCTTGCCCCAGGAAGTCTGGAAGTGGATCGGCCAGTTCGACGGCAGTCCGAGCGCCGAACTCCAGGCGGTTGCGAGTCAGGCAGTCGACAGAGTGCGAAGGAATTCTGAGCTCCGCGATCTTTGGCTGCAGGCGGAGGGTTTGAACGAATGGAGCGCGGGCTTACGCGACTTGGAACAAAGACTCTCCAGAAACCGCGCTTAATTCTGAACTTCTGCAATCCAGCTTCGAATCTCGCCGATGTCTAGTCGGCCGCTGCTCCGGACCCCGTCGTTGTGCTCGCGTTTTCCTGCTGCCGCATCCGCAGAGATCGATTCGACGGCAAACCGGCATCGCGAATCTTGTAGAGCAGCGCACGGTAGCTGATACTCAGCGTCTTTGCCGCCTGCTTGCGGTTCCAGTGATGCTGCTGCAGTACTTTGAGGATGACCTTGCGCTCGAGCTCACGCACGGCCTGTCGTGTCAGCTTCTTCAGAGAGATCGGACCGTCGAGCGAAATTTCGGGATTGAAGAAATCCGGCTCACGCGCGACCAGGTCGTTGGTGATGACTTCCTCGTGCCCCAGAATCACGTAGCGCTTGATCAGATTCTCGAGCTCGCGGATGTTCCCGGGCCAGTGATATTTCTGCAGAACGCTCATCACCTCGTTCGAAAGAGGTTTCGCGCGGCAGTTGTATTTGCGGTTGTAGTAGTCCAGAAAGTAGTTGGCCAGGTCCTCGATATCGCCGCGCCGCTCCCGCAATGGCGGCATGTGCAGGTTCACGACATTGATGCGGTAGAACAGGTCCTGGCGGAACGTGCCCGATTCAATCTCTGATTCCAGATGTCGATTCGTCGCGCACACGACGCGGACTTCAACTTTCTTGTCCTCTTGCGCGCCGATGCGGCAGAACTGGCCATCCTGCAGGAGCTGTAACAGCTTCGATTGTAGAGAGAGATCGAGTTCCGAAATCTCGTCGAGGAACAGCGTGCCGCGGTGCGCCAATTCCACTCGGCCCGGCTTCGAGCCGAACGCGCCGGTAAAGGCGCCTTTCTCGTAGCCGAACAGCTCGCTTTCCAGCAGGGTCCCGGGAATCGCCGGGCAATTCACCTTTACAAACGGACCGCCCTTCCAGGGCGAGAGCCCGTGAATCAGTCGCGCGATAATGTCTTTCCCGGTACCGCTTTCGCCGTGAATCAAAACCGGAACGTTGGCCGCAGCCACTTTGGCAAGCCTCGACCGTACCGCCTGCATCGTGTCAGAATGACCGAAAATGATGGGATCCGGAGGAATCTCGCCTAAGGACTGCGCCAGCGAACTGACAGAAAGTGTCGTCATTACCATGTGCCCCAAGGGGTGATGTCACCCGCGTGCACTAAAAGTGCACCCGAAGCGCCAAACCCGCCGCAGCCGGCAAATGAGGGGCGATTTTTGTCCTAACCGACCGATAATGCAGAGGTTAGCGGCTCATGTGCGCCGGCAGGAGGAACTGGCACTCTGACCCGAATTGCCCATGACTCACGAGCCTGGGGAGGGAAAAGTATTTCACTACGCAGAACCACCTTTCCTCAGCAGCGACCGCGGGATTGCCTCCGCGTCGGTGCGAAGTGGATGGGCGAACTTAAGTCCCAGAAGATGGTAGTCGTTCAGGTGCGCAACCCATACGGTCTTCGCCCGAATGGCGCGGGAGGAGTTGCGAATCCCGTGTGTCGAACCAATCGGCGCGCTCGGAATCTCCAATGAAACCGCGGCGGAGGGCGTGACGGCGCGGCGAACAACCACCAAAGCTCCCCCGGCCGAAACGTTCACTGCCGTGGCAAACTCCAGAGACTCCTTATCATTGCCGTCGCGCGTGCGAACAAATACCGGTATAGCCAGCTGTAATCTCGGCCATTTTCGCCGTTCCTTCTTAGGGGAGACACTTAACAATGCGATTCACCTAGAATAAAGGTTAACGCCCCCACTAACCTCGCAGATTACATGCCAAACTGCGGCACCCTCGGACCAGCATCCGAGCACAGCTAAAGATCGCGCCCAATACAGGAATTCACCTCGCCCCAATTCCTACAGAATTCGGAATGAATCCGTCTAAACTATCACAAAGTGCAACAGTTTTCGCTTCCATGCCGTTTTCGGTGCATTTCTGATTGACAGTCCCATATCCCTGACATACCATGACTTTACCCTCGTTCTGGCGGTAGTATTGTCCCCTCCCCACACTGTCACTCAATGGGTCCCAGATGGCCGCTACGCCCGACAAAAGTCTAGGGTTATCCTTCGCCGCCAACCGCTCCGAGGATGGTGTCGACCCAGCTTATAGCCCAACACTCGAGGGCAATCGCGATATCACACGCGATTTCGAGCAACTAAGGGACCGCTTTCAACGCACGACGAATGCGTTAGCCTCGGCCGCCCATGATTTGAAGACTCCATTAGCGATTCTTAATGGATACATCGAACTGCTGCAGAGCGAAAAACTGGGTCCGCTCAACCCGCGCCAGCGTGAAGTTATGCGCGACATGTTTTCCAGCGGCCAGCGCCTGCAACATTTCATCCAGGACTTCTTGACATTTAGCGTTCTCGAAACCGGCGAACTGCGCATGCAGTACGAACTGGGTGATCCCAACGCGTGCCTGTCGGAAGTTTGCCGTCTGTGGTCGAACCGGTTTCAGGAGCGCGGCCTCGCCCTGTATTTCTTGGCTAACGACAAACTCGCGCCCTTTCCCTTCGACTCGGCCAAAGTCCAGCGCGTGATTTCGAATCTTCTCGAGAACGCATCAAAGTTCACGCCGCAGGGCGGCACGGTGTGGCTGCATTCGGAGCCGTACATGTGGGAGCGTCGCGCGGCGGTCAAGCCGGCATCGGCCGGAGAACGCCGACGCCAGGCGTCCACCGGCCCCAACGCCATCAAAGTCAGCGTCTCCGACACCGGTCCTGGGATTCCTCCCGAATACCACCAGGAGATTTTCGACGACTTCTTCCGCATGCCAAGCACGGACGCCGTCGAGGGCATGGGCCTGGGCCTGGCCATTGCACGCCGTCTCGTTCAGGGCATGGGCGGAAAGATCTGGGTAGAAAGCGAACCGGGGGCGGGCAGCAAGTTTTCTTTCCTGGTTCCTCTGAAACCGATTCTGAGCAACTCGTCACGAGGATCGAGCAAATGAGCGAAGCCAACATCCTGCTGGTGGATGACGAACCGGGGATGCTGCGGTACATCCGAACTCTACTCGAGGTGGACGACTACAAGGTCGACACCGCCACCACCGGTGAAGAAGCGCTGGAGCGCGTCCAGAAGGGCCTGCACCCCGATCTTGTCCTCCTCGATCTGCTCATGCCCGGAATCGACGGCCTGCAGACCCTGGAACAGCTCCGTCACCTCAAACCTGGCCTGAAAGTCGTCATGCTCTCTTGCGTGAGCGATACGCGCAAAGTCGTCCAGGCTATGCGACTGGGCGCTTACAACTATCTGACCAAGCCCTTCCAGAAAGCCGAACTCGATGCCGTGATCGATCAGTGCATCGGGGAAGCCAAAGGCGAGAGCTACGCCGGCGAAGTCGAGGAACTCTGCGACGACGTGTTCTTCGTTGCTGCCAGTCCGGAGATGAAGAAGATCCGTTCGCAAGCCGCGCTGGTCGCGAACGTCGATATTCCTGTCCTGCTGCTGGGAGAAAGCGGCACGGGAAAGGAAGTGCTGGCGCGCCTGATTCACAAGCTTTCTCCGCGCGCGCACCGGACATTTTTGAAGGTCAACTGCGCTGCCGTTCCCGCCGATTTGCTCGAAAGCGAATTGTTCGGTTACGAGGCGGGAGCCTTCACTGGAGCAACTCATCCCAAGCCGGGCAAGTTCGAACTCTGCAACAAAGGCACGATCCTGCTCGACGAAATCGGTGAGATGCCGCCGCTGCTGCAAGCAAAGCTGCTGCACGTGCTGCAGGATCAGCAGTTCTCGCGGCTCGGCAGCCGGTCGGTGATCAAAGTCGATGTCCGCATTCTGGCTGCAACGAACATCAATATTCCCGAAGCGCTGGCAACGAAGCGCCTGCGCGAGGACCTGTATTACCGGCTCAACGCTTTTACCCTCTCCCTGCCTCCCCTGCGTGAGCGCAAGGAAGAGATTCCGATCCTGCTCAAGCATTTCATGGCGCGCATGTCGGAGCTCTATGCGCGCGCGCCGCTGCCTCTGTCGCCGCCGCTGCTCGATGCCTGCCATCAGCATCCGTGGCCGGGGAATCTGCGCGAACTCAGCAACTTCGTGAAGCGCTACCTGGTTTTGGGAGATGAGTCACTGGCGGTGGCCGAATTGCAGCCTCGTCCGGATGGCGGCGGTGGCGTGCGCGTCGACGCTACCGGCAAAGCTGCCGTTGCCGCGGGTGCGGACAGCGGAGGCGGACTGAAATCTCTTGCCCGCAGCGCCAAGGACGAAGCTGAAGCCGAAGCCATCGCCCGCGCCCTGGAAGAGACGAACTGGAACCGCAAGCAAGCCGCGGCTCTGCTGAAGATCAGCTACAAAGCACTGCTCTACAAGATTCGTCAGTACGGAATCGCGCAGAGCAGAAGCACGCACCGCCTGTCAGCAGGGGCGTAAAAGCAGTGGCTGGTGGTTAGTGGTCAGTCTGTTTTCTGGGCGCTGCTCATCCGAGTAGAAACCGCGTCTCCGCGAAATCTCCATTGGTGTGAAAGGGTCTGCTGGCAACCGACCACTCGCCACTGACCACTGGTTCTGGTGCGGATAAGAGGACTCGAACCTCCACGACCTTGCGGTCACTAGGACCTGAACCTAGCGCGTCTGCCAATTCCGCCATATCCGCAGGAAGGAAACAACCGCGGCGGGCCCTTTTTGAAGGGGACTACATTAATATCTACTGGCCGGCAGTGGGCTGTCAAACGAAAGCAACTCCCGGCTCCAAGCTCTCAGCGTTCAGCAAACCCGTTGCCAGCAGAGGGCTGTGCTTGGCGCCAAGAAGTCTGAGGAACAGCCGCTCCACTGCAACGAGATTATGGCTAACGAAAACAAAATCCCCGCCGAAATCGCGCGCGAATTGCGCCACCTGGCGCATGATCTGAGCAACGCCCTCGAGACCATCGTCCAGGCGCACTATCTGATCTCACAGACCAACCTGCCGGAGAGTTCCCGCCGTTGGCTGGAAATGATGGAACAGGCAGCGCAGGAAGCCGTCAGCATCAACCGGCGCCTGCGCGAGATTTTCCGAACGCAAAGCTAGTTATGCTTCAGGCTCCGGGGCGGCCAGGCTTCAGCCCCAAAGAGGAACGGCAATCTGGGCCTGAAGCCGGCAGGCAAGAGGCTAATTCAGAGCCTGAAGTCCGTAGCCTATCCCAGTTTCGCGTCCATCGTAATCTTCGCGTTCAGCACCTTCGACACAGGGCATCCCGCCTTTGCATTCTGCGTGGCCGTAGCGAAGGCTTCGGGCGTGGCCCCGGGAATCTTGGCAGTCACGTCGAGGTGGACCGTTGTGATGGTCCAGCCTGTGTCCAACTTCTCAAACGTAAGCGTCGCTGACGTGGAAATGCTCTCTGCCGTGAGCTTTGCCTCTCCCAGTTGCGCCGACAGGGCCATCGAAAAGCATGCCGCATGGGCAGCTGCGATCAGTTCTTCCGGATTCGTGCCAGGTGTGCCTTCAAACCGTGTGGTGAAGGAATAGGGCGTATTCGACAAAACGCCGCTCGTCGATGACACCGTCCCCTTGCCATCCTTCAGTCCACCCTTCCATACCGCGCTGGCTTTGCGTTGCATTCCAAGCTCCTCAATTTTGTAGATTCGTTATGAGACTCCAGCCATTGTAAAAGGGATCGAAATTTTCAGCATCACGACGGCCGGATCGTCAACAGTGCAGCGCTGCGAGTGCGGCCTAGTAGAAGTCCGAACAACTCAGGTAGAACCCGCATTTCCTGCAGACGACCTTGCAGCGGTGCAAGTCGAGAGCCACGGAACAATTCGGACAAACCATCGAGACGTCGACAGCGGTCTTCTTGCTCGGAATTTCGCCTTCCTTGGAAGGCTGATGCGGAATGGCGGTTGGCGTCGAACTCATGTTCTCGTTTTGTAGCACTTTGCTGTCTCCGGCGAAAGCACGAAATCATGCCGCGTGTTTGCCAGGCGACGGCGCGGGCATGGATGGAGTCCTGAAGAACGCCACCAGAAACAGAACGCCGAGCAGCGAATCTGTAGCCACGAACAGCAGATCTCCGGCGTGAATGCGGTGCTGAAAGAAAAGCGCCAGCATCGCGATCGCATAGCTGAACTTCTCGATGACTGCGGGAATCATCATCGGGCGAAAGCGGACGGGGTCACGGGCAATGACGAGAAAGACGATCTGAAATGTCAGCGCGACGGTGGCAAAACCGTAGTAGAACCCGGGATGCGTGATCGGCGGAGGGTCATTGCGGCCGATCAAGTCGAACATGAAGAACAACGGCGTCAGCACCAGGAAACCCCAGATAAACGCCACCCAGAACACCACTTTCGCAAACTTCATATCAATCTCCGTTTCCGCTATCGCGGCGGGCTGCTCTTCTCTAACTTCCATGCGATCTGCCGCACCATCCCCAGCAACGTCTCAGCATCGTCGGCATCGAGCTGAAGCCTCCTCACGAGCCGGCGAACTTTCTCTTCCATTGCGCCGGCGGTCCGGGGCTCTACGTATCCACTGGCTTGCAGATTCTCCAACAGCAGTTTTGTAATGCGCTCCAATTGTCCGGCACTTGGCCGGGCGTCCTTCGTTGCGGCGCTGCGTGATCTGCCGTCTCGCGCCAGTTCATAGACGCAGATCGCCACCGCCTGCCCAAGGTTCATCGAACCGTGTTCGTCGCGCGTGGGAATCCTCATCAGCCAGTGGCAATGGCTCAGGTCGCGATTCGAGAGGCCGACTTTTTCCGACCCGAACAGGAGCGCCACATGGCCGTTGCACAGGTGTCTCCGGATCAGCCGGGAGGCTTCTTCCAGTCTCTTCAGCGGATGCTGCAACTCTCGATGTCCGACCGCGGTTGTGCCTACGACCAGCGCGCAGTCGGCGACTGCGTCGGCGACGGTGGCGTATTCCTTGGCCGCCGCAAGCAGTTCGGCGGCTCCGACAGCCGATCTCGCTTCGCGGAACGCGATCCGCCAGGGATTTACTACACGCAGGTGCCGCACTCCAAAATTACTCATGGCGCGGGCCGCGGCCCCGAGGTTGAGGGGATTGCGCGTGCCCACCATCAC